>OGDN01000039.1_pt1 | contig 211882 bp, 143 predicted proteins | sample 1570271 | NCBI WGS metagenome assembly OGDN01 (sample SAMEA4384481, study PRJEB24528) | human gut metagenome | reverse complement strand
CTCTTTGACAGACTAGTAATTGCGAATATAACAGGTGCATAAACGGATAATCAGAATCTTATTAATAGTAAGAAGTTTATGCAAACGTTTTCAGATATTTCTTTTATATTCCGTTTATATGCGGGACGAACCTGAATGTTTCCTGCTTATCTTTGCCATACGATTATTAATTTATTAAATTCATATCATGAATCACATGAAAACACTAACCACTAAAATGGCTTTCTTGCTGCTTTCCTTATTATTAATAAGTACAGCAACTATGGCCGAAAGTATTACTTCTCCTAACGGGCTTTTGAAACTTAGTTTTACGGTAAACGCGCAAGGCGAACCGGTGTACGAACTTTCTTATAAGAATAAGGAGGTAATCAAACCGTCCAAGCTTGGATTGGAGTTAAAGAATGATCCCGGACTGATGAGCGGATTCACACTGGCCGACGTGAAAACCGGCACTTTTGATGAAACTTGGGAACCGGTTTGGGGAGAGGTGAAATCCATTCGCAATCACTACAATGAGTTAGCTGTGACGCTGGATCAGAAAGCGCAGGATCGCAACATTGTTATCCGTTTCCGTTTGTACGATGATGGCTTGGGATTTCGTTACGAATTTCCATTGCAGAAGAATCTGAATTATTTCGTGATCAAGGAAGAACATTCGCAGTTTGCCATGACGGGTGATCATACAGCTTTCTGGATTCCCGGTGACTATGACACGCAAGAATATGACTATACAGAATCCAAGCTTTCGGAGATTCGCGGATTGATGAAAGGCGCTATTACCGGCAATGCTTCACAGACCTCCTTTTCACCGACAGGCGTACAGACCTCTTTGCAGATGAAAACGGCCGATGGTCTTTACATCAACCTGCATGAAGCCGCTTTGGTAGATTACTCTTGTATGCACTTGAATCTGGACGACAAGAATCTCGTATTCGAATCATGGCTGACTCCTGATGCCGTGGGAGATAAAGGATATATGCAGGCTCCTTGCAAATCTCCGTGGCGTACGGTGATTGTAAGTGATGATGCCCGCGACATCCTTGCTTCCAAATTGACCCTTAATCTGAACGAACCCTGTGCATATGAAGATGTTTCTTGGATTAAACCGGTGAAATACGTAGGTGTATGGTGGGAAATGATTACCGGAAAAAGCAGTTGGGCTTACACGGATGATGTACCTTCCGTAAAATTAGGCGAAACGGATTATTCAAAAACGAAACCTAACGGCAAGCACGGTGCCAACAACGAAAATGTGAAACGCTATATTGACTTTGCAGCCGAGCACGGATTCGACCAGGTATTGGTAGAAGGCTGGAACGAAGGTTGGGAAGACTGGTTCGGCCAATCAAAAGATTATGTATTCGATTTTGTGACTCCGTATCCCGATTTTGATGTGAAGATGCTGAATGCCTATGCTGCCAGCAAAGGTGTGAAGTTGATGATGCACCACGAAACTTCTGCTTCCGTACGTAATTACGAACGCCATATGGACAAGGCTTATCAGTTCATGGTGGACAATGGATATAATGCAGTGAAGAGTGGTTATGTGGGTAATATCATCCCACGTGGTGAACATCATTACGGACAGTGGATGAACAATCACTATCTCTATGCAGTGACCAAAGCCGCCGATTATAAGATTTGTGTAAATGCCCATGAAGCCGTTCGGCCTACCGGACTGTGCCGTACTTATCCGAATCTTATCGGTAATGAATCTGCCCGTGGTACCGAATACGAAGCATTTGGCGGCAGCAAACCTTTCCATACCACACTGCTTCCTTTTACCCGACAGATTGGCGGCCCGATGGACTACACTCCGGGTATCTTCGATACGCAACTCTCTTTTCTGACGGGAGAGCATAGCTTTGTACATACTACGCTGGCTAAACAGTTGGCTCTTTATCTGACGTTGTACAGTCCGCTCCAGATGGCAGCCGATCTTCCCGAAAGCTATGAACGTCACATGGATGCCTTCCAGTTTATCAAAGACGTGGCAGTGGACTGGGACGATAGCAAATATCTGGAAGCCGAACCGGGAGATTACATTACCGTAGCCCGTAAGGCGAAAGGCACTAATAATTGGTTTGTGGGGGGCATTACCGATGAAAATGCCCGTACAGCAACTTTCACGTTAGACTTTTTGGATCCGGGGAAACAATATGTAGCCACTCTTTATGCCGATGGAAAAGATGCCGATTATGAATCCAATCCTACTTCCTACCAGATAAAAAAAGGATTGGTAACCAACAAAACAAAGATTTCTACTAAACTTGCCCGTAGCGGTGGTTTTGCAATGAGCATAATCGAAGCTACTCCGGCAGATAAGAAAATGAAGAAATTTAAATAATTAGTCAATTTGCCAATATGCCAATGTGCCAATTAGCTGCGCTCTCATTTTGCCGGTTGATTGGCACATTGGCATTAATGCATTGGCACATTGACACATTATTAATGAGTACATTCTTTTAATTGGCATATTGGCACATTGACACATTGGCAAATTATTCAATAGGCACATTATTCATAATTTCTTTTCCGGTCAGATTCTTTTTTGTACTTTTGCACAATCTTTTTCAAAACTAACACTAATTAAAAAGAATCTTATATGGGAGGTTTTTTCGGAACAGTCTCACAAAGGGCCTGTGTGACCGATTTGTTCTACGGCACAGATTATAATTCACATTTGGGGACAAAACGGGGCGGTCTTGCGACCTATAGTAAAGAGCAAGGGTTTATCCGTTCCATTCACAATCTGGAAAGTTCATATTTTCGTACCAAGTTTGAATCCGATCTGGATAAATTCAAAGGCAATGCCGGGATCGGCATCATCAGCGACACAGACGCACAACCTATCGTTATCAATTCTCATCTCGGGCGCTTCGCCATCGTTACAGTCGCAAAAATCGTCAACCTTCAAGAATTAGAAAACGAACTACTCTCCAAAAATATGCATTTCGCTGAACTGAGTTCCAGCAGTACCAATCAAACAGAGCTGATCGCTTTACTTATCATTCAGGGAAAAACTTTTGTAGAAGGTATCGAGAATGTGTATAAGCATATCAAAGGTTCTTGCTCCATGCTTCTGCTTACAGAAGACGGTATCATTGCTGCACGCGACCGGTGGGGGCGTACGCCGGTGGTGATAGGCAAAAAAGAGGGAGCGTATGCTGCTACCAGTGAGTCAAGTAGTTTTCCGAATCTGGATTATGAGATAGAAAGGTATTTGGGACCGGGTGAAATAGTGCATTTGCGTGCCGATGGAATCACACAGTTGCGTAAGCCGGACGAAGGAATGCAGATCTGTTCTTTCCTATGGGTATACTATGGTTTTCCTACCTCTTGTTATGAAGGACGTAATGTGGAAGAAGTCCGTTTCACCAGTGGTTTGAAGATGGGACAGAAAGATGAGTTCGAGGTGGATTGTGCATGTGGTATTCCCGATTCGGGTGTCGGTATGGCATTGGGATATGCAGAGGGGAAAGGAGTGCCGTATCATCGGGCTATTTCCAAATATACACCTACCTGGCCGCGTAGCTTTACTCCGAGTAATCAGGAGATGCGTTCGCTTGTGGCAAAGATGAAGCTGATACCGAATCGTGCCATGCTCAATGGTAAACGTCTGTTGTTTTGTGACGACTCCATTGTACGTGGAACTCAATTGCGTGATAATGTGAAAGTACTTTACGATTATGGAGCGAAAGAAGTACACATGCGCATTGCTTGCCCTCCGTTGATTTATGCTTGTCCTTTTGTCGGTTTTACTGCTTCTAAAAATGCACTTGAGTTAATTACCCGGCGCATTATTAAAGAACTTGAAGGAGACGAGAACAAGAATCTTGAGAAATATGCCACTACCGGTTCGCCGGAATACGAGAAGATGGTGAGTGTCATTGCCGAGCGTTTCGGGCTTTCTTCATTGAAGTTCAATACACTGGAAACTTTGATAGAGGCTATCGGTCTACCCAAATGTCAGGTTTGTACCCATTGTTTTGATGGTAGCAGCCATTTTTAGGAATTTGGAAATTAAAATATAGATTGAAAAGTGCATGTTTTCTACAGAGGGTTGTAGAAGCATGCACTTCTTAATATAAGATATAAGATCGAATTGTAAAAGCGGGTTATATACCTGCAATGCGTTTATTCTCTTTCGCCTCCTGTATCCACATCGGGATCACCTCTTTCAAGAATTTTTCTTTGGCTGCCTTTTCGGTAGAAATGTCCAAACCGATATATTGCTGGGCTTTTTGTTTGGTGGAAATATCCGGTAACGGCACATCATCGGAATATCCATGCCGTATCAGAACTTTGGCGATAGCCATGCGTGCCTTGTATGCTTTGTCCAGCCCATGCCCTAAGATCCGCATGGTCTCTTGTGGAGCATGGAAAGAAGCGCCATGAGAAGAAACCCCGAAATCCCATCTCCATTGTGCCTGGCGAATATATGTCAATGCTTCTTGCATTTCGTTTTCGGTAGCTCCTTTGTCCCAGGCAAACTTGGCTTCGATATGCGCTGTAGTTAATTCCTTTTCCAATAGATTGCGCAGTTCATTAGCTTTCTGCTGTCGTTCATATACGTTATGACGAAGTGTTTCCTTATTGTCGCGGTGGCAAGTTTGGCAAGTACGTTCCACTACTGCCAGTGGATTTTGGATATGATGGTCACTGTACTTTATACCCCCTTCTTCGTCATATGGCATATGGCAATCGGCGCATGATACCCCACGCTGAGCATGGATACCCATGCGGAATATTTCATAATCGGGGTGCTGGGCTTTCAATATAAGGGCACGGCTCAACTTATGAATGTAGTCGGTAAAATCAGCTTCATCGTAATATTTTTCTATATTTTCTACCGTGAGACCTTTATCCCAAGGAAAGGTCAGCCGTTTTTCATCTCCTTGGAAATAATATTCCGCATGGCATTGGGCGCATACCAATGAGCGCATTTCCTGTGGAGAAGCTTTGTTTACATCCTTGCCTTGACGACTGAATGCTTCAATAAGTGCCGGGCGGCTGATATGCAGATTCATGTTTTCCGGTTCATGACAATCTGCACACCCCACAGGGTTTACTATCTCACTACCCAATGCCGCCCATTTTTGACGGTAGAAAGAATCTACACCGATCGTTTGCATCAATCGGGGGACATCTGGGCTTTTGCATGCCCAGCACGAAGAGGGTTGCGGACCGTCAGCCGCTTTCATGGGCGCACCGGTACGGAGAGAATGGATGGCATCATTCAGTGCATACATATGTCCGCGCGGAGTGGAATAATCTTTTGAAAAGGTGTAACCGGCCCATAATACCACCATCTCGGGACGTTGTGCTAAAATATCTACGGAAAAATCTCTTCGGAAATCGCTCAGGGAATGAGTCGTTACCGTATCTGCCCACGTCTGGTATTCGCGGGGATAGCTTTTGCTGAAAAGAGGGCTACGTGCTTCTACGCCGGTTATCTTTACTTTCTGAGTGTAAGTGATGGTTGCTATTTCTTTTCTGGACTCCAGTAAGGATGAGATGCCTATTCCAAGCATAAAGACCAAAATCATTACGCTGCTAAATAACAACCATTCCTGCCAGGATTTCATTTTGCTTTTCATTGTTTGTTTTTTTTCTTTTAAAATCTCCATTATGCAGACTATATCGCATTTGCCAAAGATAGAATTACCGTGAAACAACTGCCTTTATCTACTTCCGACTGTACTTCTATGCGTCCTCCCAACCGTTCGATAATCACTTTACAGATGGAAAGTCCTAAACCGCTGCCCTGCTCGAACTCATTAATTTTATAGAAGCGGTCGAAAATCATGAGGAGTTCTTTTTCATCGATACCTTTGCCGGTATCTTTTACATAAACGCGTACCTCATGATGGGTCTTATCTAATTTACATCCTAATGTTATTTCCCCTTTGCTGGTGAACTTATTGGCATTATTCAAGAGATTGGAGATAACTTGGGTGAAGCGGAGACGATCCGTGTTGACAGGTAACGAAACACTTTCATCGAGTTCAAGATAAAAATTTAAAGAGGTCTGTATCAGTCCTTGGTGGGTCATATAGATCTCTTTTATTACCTCTGTCAAGTTACATTCTTCCATTTCGAAAAAGGTGATACCGGAATCCATGCGAGACATTTCCAATACGTCATTGACTAACTTCAATAGTAAATCGTTATTATGATTCACCAGCTCGAGCATGGTTGCTTTTTCTTCCGGATCTAATTTGTCGGCTTCTTCGCCTACCAGTAAATTCGTGAAACCCACGATGGCATTTAGTGGAGTACGGATCTCATGGCTCATATTATTGAGAAACGATTGCTTTAGTTCTGCTTTTTCTGCTATCTGCTTTGCCAATATGAGTTGTTCTTCGTGTTCTGTCTGTTTCTGGATATTCTGCATGATACCCGCCATCATAATTTTTCCTTGTGCATCTTTCAGGCTGCTGCATCGGAGTTCAAACCATTGGTAGTCTTCTTTCTCCTTATCGAAACAGAAACGAATACGTTGTATTTGCATATTGGGAGATTGGTGCAGCGTCTCATAAAACGAACTCAGCAACGGAATATCATCCGGATGTATATATGTCCGGAAATCATCCTTGGTGAATTTTCGTTGTTCAAGTCCCATTGGGTAACCGTAATTGCCGTCGAACTCAATAATGTCGTCCTGAATATTCCAAAGCGTGATTTGTCCTCCATCCATAGAGAGACTCAGTCGCTTTTGAACCTCTTCCAGCATTTGAAGATTTTTGTGTTCTATTAGTGAACGCCGGTGCATGCGCAGTAAAATAATGGAAATCAAAATGAAAGTTAGGACAAACAATGTCCCCAATAAATAAAGCTCCTTTTGGTAATGGGCATAAAACGGATAATTAATGATGCGGACATTTTGGGGGACATTGTGCATATGCCCTGCATATTCGGAAAAATAAGTCCAATCCAGCACATATTCTTTGTTCAGATCCCTTATTTTAGGCATGCCTGTTTTCTCTTTATTCAGAAGACGGACACTTAAGTCGACAGCCGCTTTTGCCGAGATCTCTTTCGTGGCCATATATCCGCCTACAATTTTGGCTTTTTCATTAAATCCTTCACGAATACAACTGAAAGAAGGAATGTTCAAGGCATTCACCATCGGAATAGCCATCCTATCGAATTTATCCAGTAAAAAGACTTGGTCTTCCTGTATGCGTCTCGAGCGTTCGAGCATGATCAGCAAAGAGGCTCCTTTTATATAACGGAACGGACAAAGGCTGACAGTCAGCTTGTTCATTGCTAAACTGTCATTTGTGATGCCGGGTATTAAATTGAAGTACGCGATCATTTTCCATAGCTTCTCGTAATCGGACTCTTGTGTAAATTCTTTCTGATATCCTAAAAACTTTACGTTTTTTCGTTCAACTACGTGGGTGAGCATATCAAAAGACTCACGTCCCATAGCAGTCATATCTATATTATAAAAGATCTCTAAGCCGGTATGAGGGTGTAGTGTTTTAATGAAATCCATATTGCGCTTTAAGTCGGGAGTATCACGTAATATATACACTTTCTGCAAATCATATTCCGCTATCAATTTTTCATTGGGGAAATGCACATTGCAAGCTACCACGGGAATAGAGGATAATAGTCGGTGATGGGTAGATAATAAAGCATCGGTCGCCTGATCTCCTATGGGCAAAATAAGGTCTATGGATTTATTTTTAAGCAATTCGAGGTATTTTTCAATACATCCGGTTTCTTCTGTTCGGTTAGAATGAGAGCAACCAAGATAGAATTTATCGAATATTACCTTAATCCCTTGGTTTTTGAACTCTTTTTGCAAACATTCTTCGATATTACCATGTCCAATTTCATCTTTGGCAGTAGAATAGATAAGAGAGAGATGTTTCGTTGTCATGTTATTAGTGACATGCCATTGTTTGTAATTTAGTCCGCATATAAAGGCAAATAACAAAATAATGGAAACTGATATGTATTTATGCTTCAGGTTGTTTTTGTTCATGGTGTTGTTTAATTGCGAGCAAAAATAACATAATTTCGGTAAAAAAAGCATATAAGATAAAGATACTTTTATTAAAATACATTATTTATTAAAAATCGAGGGATAGAGTGAGATATAGATGGTCTTCTCTGAACTAAGAAGGTTGGGTATCTTCTGAAAATTTCAGCAGACAGTTGGAATATGACGAATGTACATGATCATAAAAAATATTCTGTACTATCAAAAAGAAACCATTGATAGGGTGGAAATGCATTTTATAGAAAAAGAGCCGGGATTTGCTTGTCAATTCACGGCTCTTTTTCTACCTTTACGGCAAATGTATTGTCAATTGTAAATAGTGAATTTTTAAATTGTAAATAATATGGCTTTAGTAGAACGTTTTTTGAGGTATGTAAGCTTTGATACTCAATCAAGTGAAGAAACGCGGATTACTCCCAGTACTCCGGGACAAATGGTTTTTGCCAAGTATTTGAAATCGGAACTGGAGTCTTTAGGTCTGGAAGAGATTACATTGGACGAACACGGTTATCTTTTCGCCACCCTTCCGGCAAATACGGATAAGGAAATTCCCACTATCGGTTTTATTGCCCATATGGATACGAGTCCTGATATGAGTGGCAAGGATGTGACACCGCGCATCGTGGAAAATTATAACGGTTCGGAGATCGTGCTTGATGCTGAAGAGCGGGTAGTACTGAGTCCGGCACAATTTCCGGAATTGCTTGACCACAAAGGGGAAGATTTGATAGTTACCAATGGAAAAACGTTGTTGGGAGCCGATGATAAGGCCGGTATCGCAGAAATTGTTTCTGCAATGGCTTATCTCAAAGAGCACCCGGAAATTAAACATGGTAAAATTCGTATCGGTTTCAATCCTGATGAGGAAATCGGTGAAGGTGCACATAAATTCGATGTGGAGAAATTCGGTTGTGAATGGGCCTATACGATGGACGGCGGTGAAGTAGGGGAGCTGGAATTTGAGAATTTCAATGCGGCGGCGGCCAAAATCATATTCAAAGGGCGTAACGTGCATCCGGGCTATGCCAGACATAAAATGATAAATTCCATTCGTATAGCCAATCAGTTTATCAGTATGTTGCCACGTCATGAAACGCCCGAGCATACCGAAGGGTATGAAGGGTTCTATCATCTGATCGGCATTCAGGGAGATGTGGAACAGACAACTCTTTCTTATATAATCCGCGATCATGATCGTTCGAGGTTTGAAAGCCGCAAACGTGAAATGGCTCATCTGGTGAGAAAAATAAATGCGGAATTCGGAGAAGACATTGCGGTGCTCGAACTTCGTGACCAATATTATAATATGCGTGAAAAGATAGAACCTGTGATGCATATTATCGATACTGCTTTTGCAGCGATGGAAGCGGTAGGAGTGAAACCGAATGTGAAACCTATTCGTGGTGGTACGGATGGGGCTCAGCTATCATTCAAGGGCTTGCCTTGTCCTAATATCTTTGCCGGCGGATTGAATTTCCACGGTCGCTATGAATTCGTGCCTGTTCAGAATATGGAAAAGGCGATGAAGGTGATCGTGAAGATAGCGGAACTTGTTGCTCAAAAAGCTTGATTCATCAACCATAAATCATAATTCATAAATCATAAATCATGAAAACCACTCCGTTTACCGACAAACATATTGCATTGGGTGCCAAGATGCACGAATTTGCCGGCTATAATATGCCTATCGAGTATTCCGGCATTATTGACGAACATCTCACGGTGTGCAATGCCGTAGGTGTATTCGATGTATCCCATATGGGAGAGTTCTGGGTGAAAGGTCCCGGTGCGTTGCCCTTTCTGCAGAAGATTACTTCTAACAACGTAGCTGCACTTGCACCCGGTAAGGTGCAATATACCTGCTTTCCGAATGAAGAAGGCGGGATTGTGGATGATTTGTTAGTGTATCAGTATGATCCGCAGAAATACCTGTTAGTGGTCAATGCTTCTAATATTGAGAAAGATTGGAATTGGTGCGTTGCACATAATACCGAAGGAGCCGAACTTGAAAATTCTTCGGATCGTACTACGCAGTTGGCAGTTCAGGGGCCGAAAGCAATTCTTGCTTTGCAGAAACTGACGGATATCGATCTTTCGGATATTCCCTATTATACGTTCAAAGTCGGTGAGTTTGCCGGGGAGAAAAACGTGATTATTTCAAATACCGGTTATACAGGTGCAGGAGGTTTCGAGTTGTATTTCTATCCGGACGCTGCTGATAAGATATGGAACGCAGTTTTTGAAGCTGGCGAGGAATTCGGGATCAAGCCTGTCGGGCTGGGTGCCCGTGATACGCTTCGGCTTGAAATGGGATTTTGCTTGTACGGCAATGATTTGGATGATACCACATCTCCTATTGAAGCGGGGTTGGGGTGGATTACGAAATTTGTGGATGGGAAGAATTTTACTAACCGTGCGATGCTTGAGAAACAAAAGGCCGAAGGAACCGTACGTAAATTGGTTGGCTTTGAGATGATCGATCGTGGCATTCCTCGTCATGGATATGAATTGGTAGATGAGGATGGTGGTAAGATAGGGATTGTAACTTCGGGAACCATGTCTCCTATGAGGAAAATCGGTATCGGCATGGGATATGTAAAACCGGAATACAGCAAGTTGGGAACAGAAATTTTTATCGATATGCGGGGACGTAAATTGAAAGCGGTGGTGGTAAGACCTCCGTTCAGGAAGTAAAACGATCATCAAAACTGTTAATTCAGTAGTTCAGTAGTCAAGTAGTTAAGTAGTTAAGTAGTCAAGTAGTAAGTAGTCAAGTAGAAATGTTTTGTCTAATATATTTCCCTTAACTACCTACTATCTACTACTTACTACTTGACTACTTAACTACTTAACTACTTAACTACTTGACTACTTGACTACTGATTATGAATCACTCAGACTAAGTGTATGCCTTAGGTTAACAAAGTTTAGCCTGAGGCATAATTTTTTTTGTCCTTAAGCCGGTTTCTCTTTTGATTTTCGTGTAATTTTGCATGCAATAAAACATTAACGGAGATGTCAAACTTACCTACATTGATAGCCGACTTGGCGTTGATCCTGCTTTGTGCCGGCGTAATGACACTGTTATTTAAAAAATTAAAACAGCCTTTGGTGTTGGGATATGTTGTTGCCGGGTTTCTGGCCAGTCCGCATATGCCTTATACCCCCTCGGTAATGGATTCTGCCAATATTAAAACTTGGGCCGATATAGGTGTGATCTTTCTTCTGTTCGCATTAGGACTCGAGTTTAGTTTCAAGAAAATAGTGAAAGTCGGAGGTACGGCAGTCATCGCCGCCTGTACCATTATATTTTGTATGATTCTTTTGGGAATGGGCGTGGGGATGAGTTTCGGATGGCAACGGATGGACTGCATCTTTTTGGGAGGTATGATAGCCATGTCTTCTACGACTATTATATATAAGGCATTTGATGATCTCGGACTGCGTAAAAAACAATTTACCGGATTGGTGCTGAGTATTCTTATATTGGAAGATATCCTTGCTATCGTGCTTATGGTGATGCTTTCTACAATGGCGGTGAGTAATAACTTTGAAGGAACCGAGATGCTCGAAAGCATCGGAAAACTGCTGTTCTTTTTGATTCTTTGGTTCGTGGTCGGTATTTATCTCATTCCCGAATTTTTAAAGCGTTGCCGCAAGTTGATGAGTGAAGAAACATTACTGATTGTATCTCTTGCGCTTTGTTTCGGGATGGTGGTGATAGCTGCCAATACCGGATTTTCGGCAGCTTTCGGTGCTTTTATCATGGGTTCTATTCTTGCTGAAACGATAGAAGCCGAATCTATCGACCGATTGGTCAAGCCGGTCAAGGATTTGTTTGGTGCTATCTTTTTTGTTTCTGTAGGTATGATGGTGGATCCTGCGATGATTGGAGAATATGCATTACCTATTCTGGTGATAACGCTTGCCGTCATTGCCGGACAGGCATTGTTTGGTACATTTGGAGTGATATTGGCAGGGCAGCCGTTAAAGACAGCGATGCAATGCGGGTTCAGTTTGACACAAATAGGTGAATTTGCTTTTATTATTGCGTCTTTGGGAGTATCTCTTCATGTGACGAGTGATTTTCTTTATCCTATCGTAGTGGCGGTTTCGGTTATCACGACCTTTCTTACTCCGTATATGATTCGTCTGGCAGAGCCGGCATCTGATTTTGCCGATCGTCATTTGCCCGAATCCTGGAAGAGTTTTCTTGCCCGTTATTCTTCCGGTCCGCAGACGGTAAACCATGAAAACCTGTGGCGGAAACTTCTTTTCGCCATGGCCCGTATCGTAGTGGTTTATTCCATTGTAAGCATCTCTATTGTGGCTATTTCATTCCGGTTGGTCGTTCCGGTTTTCCGTGAGAATCTGCCGCATTTCTGGGCCTCGTTGTTAGGAGCTGTATTTACCATTCTTTGTATATCGCCTTTTCTCCGTGCCATCATGGTCAAAAAGAATCATTCGGCGGAGTTTATTACATTATGGAATGCCCATCGTGCCAACCGTGCACCATTGGTTTCAACGATTGTGCTCCGTATGCTGATTGCCGTGTTATTTGTGATGTTTGTGATTGCCCGGTTGTTTAAATCTTCTATCGGCTTATTGATTGGTGTTGCTATCTTGATTGTAATATTGATGGTACTTTCGCGTCGTTTAAAGAAACAATCCATATTGATTGAACGGAAATTTTTTCAGAATCTTCGCTCTCGTGATATGCGGGCTGAATATATGGGTGAGAAGAAACCGGAATATGCGGGACGTTTGCTTTCCCGTGATTTGCATCTGGCCGATTTCGAACTTCCGGGGGAATCTCTTTGGGCGGGCAAGACGTTGCTTGAATTAAATCTTGGTAAGAAGTATGGAATACATGTAGTCTCTATCCTTAGGGGACGACGGCGGATCAATATACCCGGAGGCAGTACCCGTTTGTTTCCGATGGATAAAATACAGGTAATCGGTACCGATGAGCAACTTAACCTATTCAGCGAGGAGATGTCAAAAGAGGCTTACGTAGACAGTGATGTTTTTGAAAAGAGCGAGATGACTTTAAAGCAGTTTATGATCGATGCCGATTCCGCTTTTTTAGGTAAAACGTTGCGCGAATCGGGCATACGTGATAAATATCATTGCCTGATAGCCGGTGTGGAACGTGGAGAAGAAATGTTGATGACACCGGACGTTAATGCACCGTTTGAAGAGGGGGATGTGCTATGGGTAGTTGGTGAAAAGGAGGATGTATACCAATTAGTCGGTCAAAAGAATTAAAAAATCGACATTACATGTGGGTAAGATGCTTATCTTTGCCGGCATATCAATCTAAAAAAGAATTTATATCATGAAAAGCGATCCTAAAGAATGCTTGTATTGCCAGAACAATGAAACGCTGAACAATCTGATGATCGAGATTGCACAGCTTAGTGTATCACGTGTGTTTCTTTTTAAAGAGCAGACCTATCGTGGTCGTTGTCTTGTAGCATACAAAGATCATGTGAATGACTTGAACGAACTGAGTGATGAAGACCGTAATGCATTTATGGCCGATGTGGCCCGTGTTACCCGTGCGATGGATAAAGCTTTCCATCCGGAAAAAATAAACTATGGCGCTTACTCCGATAAGCTTTCCCACCTGCACTTTCATTTGGCTTCTAAATATGTGGATGGCCCTGACTATGGAGGTACATTCCAGATGAATCCGGGGAAAGTATATCTGACGGATGCAGAATATCAGGAACTGATTGAGGCGATAAAGGAGAAGTTGTAAGTGAGGGTGTGTCAAAACGTAATTTGATTAAAGGACAACTTTTAATCTGAAACTTGACTCCCTAAATCAATGATGAAAAGAGCCATATCATTACTCAAAAACAGAGTTTGATATGGCTCTTTTATAATTGTTAGTTACAATCTATAACTTTTTAGAGTGGTCATTTTAGTTTTGACACACCCTCAACTACTCTTCTTCGAAATCGAAGTCAAATTCGAAATCATCCAAAAATTCCGGAGTGGTAAATTCTTCTATGCTTCGGCGGTCTTTTTTAGTCGGACGTCCTGTACCGCGTGCACGGTCTACGAACCCGCTTATCTTGCTCATTTCCAATAGTTCGTATTGGTCGGGAGTCGTTACGTTTTCCATAACTTCCGGAACAAGTTTGGCACCCACTCGTTTTTCTATGGCCTGTAATACTTTGAATGAGTAAGTGATGGGTGGTTTCTTCACTTGAATCACGTCACCGGGTTTAATCATGCGCGCGGCTTTTACATAAGAACCGTTTATACTGATACGGCCTTTTTTACATGCTTCGGCGGCAATTGTACGGGTTTTGAAAATACGTACGGCCCACATCCATTTATCTATTCTTGCTTCAGGCATGAGGTTATTTGTAATTAAATGATTAGTTACAGATTTATTTACTTTTTGTTGAATTGGTTCATGGTTATATTGATTCCCGCCAGACAGAAGCTTTTTATAATTTCACCGGCTGTTTCCAGACGTTCATCCATTGTTTTCCAATCTTCGTCTGTGAAGTGGCCGAGCACATAGTCTATCTGTCCGCCACGAGGAAAATCATTCCCTATTCCGAAGCGGAGACGTGCATAGTTTTGAGTTCCCAGTGTGGCGGCAATATGTTTCAGTCCGTTATGGCCGGCATCGCTGCCTTTTCCTTTCAGGCGAAGAGTACCGAAAGGTAACGCCAGGTCATCTACTACAATCAATACATTTTCTAATGGAATTTTCTCTTCCTGCATCCAGTATCGAACTGCCAATCCACTCAGATTCATGAATGTAGATGGCTTAAGGAGCAATAATTGCTGCCCTTTTATTGAGAAAGATGCTGTAGAACCGTAACGTCCGCTTGTAAAAGGAGTGTTATTCAACTTTGCCAAAGCGTCTACTACCATAAAACCTATATTATGGCGTGTATCACGATATTCGGGGCCGATGTTGCCCAATCCTACGATGAGATATTTCATAAGTAATTAATATGTATTGATGAGATGAAAAAGAAACGCAGACTAACACAGACCAAAATCTGTGATAATCTGCGTTCCGAAATATTCTGATAGAAGTATTCCTGTGATTATTTTCCTGCTGTAGCAGCTGCACCTCTTGCTGCACGAGTCAGTTTAACTGCACATACAACAGCGTCTTTTGCATTCAGCAATTCAAGACCTTCATAGTTAAGCTCACCTACTTTTACTGTCTTACCAAGACCCAAGTGAGAGACATTTACTGTCAGTTTTTCCGGAATAATATTATAGAGAGCTTTCACTTTCAGTTTACGCATCTGCAGAACCAGTTTACCACCGGCTTTAACACCTTCTGCCAAGCCTTCCAATTGTACCGGAACTTCCATAACGATAGGTTTAGCTTCATCAATTTGATAGAAGTCAACGTGCAGGATAGTATCTTTTACCGGATGGAATTGGATATCTTTCAAGATAGCATTTACTTTTTTGCCATCGATAACCAAGTCTACTACATAAATATGCGGAGTATAAACCAGGTTACGCAGACCTTCAACAGGTACTGTGAAATGGATATTTTCACCACCTCCGTAAAGTACGCAAGGTACACCGTTGTCTTTACGAATAGCTTTCAAAGCTCTTGCTTGTTCAGAAGAGCGTTCTGCAATAGTTCTTGCAGTTCCTTTTACTTCAATTGATCTCATTTTTTTAATTTTTTGTGTTACTCTAAATTAAGTGATTTGAGTGCTTAATTCACCATCACACGATGTGGTATTCCACACGATGTTGCAAAAAAGCGGTGCAAAAGTACGCTTTCTTTCTGAAATATCAAAAAAATACTTATTCAAAATCAATATCTATCTTTATTTCACCGGCCGGCTGCGCCTCTTCTATGGCTACTTCTTCTCTGGCTGCATGTCCTTGCTGGTCATTGATATATTCTATTGCTTGAGTGAGTCCGGTCATGAATTTATCGAAATCTTCCTTATATAAGAAGATTTTATGTTTTTCGAAACTGACTTGTGAATCGTCACCTTCACCCATAACCACTTTCTTGCTCTCAGTGATGGCAAGGAACATTTCATCTTTCCGGTTTTTCTTTACGTCAAGATAATAAATACGTTTACCGGCTTTGATGGATTTTGAGAATACAATCTCTTTGTCATTCATATCTGCGTTCATTTTCTTTTTTAAATCTTCCATATCATTAGGTCCGTTTATAATCGGCTTCAAAATTGGAACTTTTTTTTTAACTGTCAAAAGAAAAAGGGCAGAGAATGAAATACTGCATTAAAAAATGTGATTTATTTGCAGAAACTCATTAAAAATATCTACTTTTGCAATTCGTTAATAACAGTATTATTAAAGATTATGATTAACAGAGTTCTTATTCGTCTAAAAATCATACAAATAGTGTATGCTTACTATCAGAACGGCAGCAAAAATTTAGACTCAGCGGAGAAAGAGTTGTTCTTTAGCCTGTCAAAGGCTTATGACCTCTATAACTATTTGTTGATGCTTATGATTGCATTGACGGACTACGCACAAAAACGCATTGACACAGCTAAAGCCAAACTGAAACCTACAAAAGAAGAGTTGTATCCGAACATGAAGTTTGTGGAAAACAAATTTATTGCACAACTTGAAGTGAATAAACAATTGACGGAATTCGTTGCCAATCAGAAAAGGACATGGGCGAATGATCAGGATTTTGTCAAAGAGCTTTATGATAAAATAGTGGAGTCGGATATTTATAAGGAATATATGGCTTCAACTGACAACTCTTACGAGGCAGACCGTGAGTTGTGGCGGAAACTTTATAAGATGTTTGTATTCAACAATGATTCTTTGGATCAGGTATTGGAAGATCAAAGTTTGTATTGGAACGACGATAAAGAGATTGTAGATACATTTGTGTTGAAAACAATCAAACGCTTTGAGGAAAAACAAGGGGCCAACCAACCGTTGCTTCCCGAATTTAAAGATGATGAAGATCAGGAGTTTGCACGTCGTCTTTTCCGTCGTACGATATTGAATGCCGACTATTATCGCCACCTTATCAGTGAAAACACCAAAAACTGGGATTTGGACCGTGTAGCATTTATGGATGTAATTATTATGCAGACGGCTTTGGCAGAAATTCTAAGTTTTCCGAACATTCCGGTCAGTGTTTCGTTAAATGAATATGTAGAAATAGCTAAGCTTTACAGTACGGCTAAGAGTGGTAGTTTCATCAATGGAACATTGGATGGAATTGTTAATCAATTGAAAAAAGAAGGTAAGTTGACAAAAAACTGATACCTTTGCTCTTATAGATTAAAAAACTAAAACGAAATTATTTATGAATTTATTGACTGTATTACTGCAAGCTCCTGCTGCAGGTCCCGACGGAAGCCTGATGTGGATTATGCTGATAGCAATGTTTGTTATCATGTATTTCTTTATGATTCGTCCGCAGAATAAAAAACAAAAGGAAATTGCTAACTTTCGTAAATCTCTTCAAGTAAACCAGAAGGTTATTACTGCTGGGGGAATACATGGAGTGATCAAAGAAATTAACGACGATCATATCGTACTTGAAATTGCATCTAACGTAAAGATTAAGATAGATAAGAATTCTATTTTTGCAGATGCATCTGCTGCAAGCCAGCAACCTGCTAAATAAGTTATAATATAAATAAGCCTATGTTCGAACGTAGGGACATAAAGTCTATTTATTTAGAACTATCTGAAAAGATTAAGAATTTTCTGCTTAGTGATAAGAGCAGAGAATTCTTAATCTTTTTGTTTTTTTTCTTTATTGCCGGAGGATTCTGGCTTTTGCAAACATTAAATAGCGATTATGAAGCCGAGTTTTCTATTCCTGTCCGCTTGAAAGGGGTTCCCAATAATGTAGTTATAACCTCGGAACCGTCTTCGGAACTGCGTGTTAAAGTAAAGGATAGAGGAACTGTCTTGCTGAATTATATGCTCGGGAAGAGTTTCTTTCCGGTGAATCTTGACTTTGCTGATTATAGCGGACGGGATAATCATGTGAGGATATATGCTTCAGAGTTTGAGAAAAAGATCATGAGCCAGCTTAATGTGTCTACTCGTTTGCTGTCGGTGAAACCGGATACGTTGGAGTATATTTATTCTACCGGAAAGTCTAAACAGGTGCCGGTGAAGATGCGGGGAACGGTAACTGCAAGCCGTCAATATTATATTTCCGATACGATTTATTCTCCTGATTCTGTGCTGGTTTATGCACCTGCCAATATTCTCGATACGATAACGACTGCATACACGCAAAAGGTCGAATTGAATGATATCGCAGATACGCTGACTTATCATGTTTCTCTCGTAGGAGTAAAGGGGGCCAAGTTTGTGCCAGGTGCGGTAGATTTAACTTTACCGGTAGATATTTATACGGAAAAAACGGTTGAAGTGCCTTTGCATGGAGTCAATTTCCCGGCAGATAAAGTTTTGCGTACTTTCCCGTCGAAGGTGCAGATTACCTTTAAGATCGGTTTGGGGAGGTTTGATAAAGTCGATGCCGGTAATTTCATGATAAATGTATCTTATGAAGAATTACTGAAGTTAGGATCGAATAAATATACCGTGAAGCTCAAGTCTGTTCCACGGGACGTAAGTCACATTATTCGTATTGTACCCGAAAAAGTAGATTTTCTGATTGAACAAGTATCTCCCAATGAGTATTAAAATCGGTATAACAGGTGGAATTGGCAGCGGAAAGAGTGTCGTTTCGCAATTGCTGGAAGTGATGGGGATTCCTGTTTATATAGCTGATGTCGAGTCTAAACGTTTGACAAATACTGATCCGTATATAAAGAAAGAACTCTCTTCTTTACTGGGAGAAAAGGTATTTGCAGGCGGTGCTTTAAATAAACCGCTTTTGGCTTCCTATCTTTTCGGACATCCGGATCATGCCAGGCAAATTAATGGAATTATTCATCCGCGGGTGAAAGAGGATTTCCGTAAGTGGGTGGAGAAACGGGCACTGTTTCCTATAGTGGGAATGGAGTCGGCGATTTTGATAGAATCGGGATTTACAGGTGAGGTAGATGTGATAGTAATGGTTTATGCTCCATTAGAGATACGGATACAGAGGGCGATATGCCGGGATAACTCTTCGCGTGAACTTATAGTGAAACGTATTGAGAGTCAGATGAGCGATGAGGAAAAGCGTAAGCAGGCTGATTTTGTAATTGTGAATGATGATGACATGCCGCTCATCCCGCAGGTTTTGGAATTAATCTCTTTGCTATCTAAAAAAACGGATTACCTTTCAGAAAAATAGCTACTGTCTCAGCAATAAAAATAAGCGAGCTTATTTTGTATTGTCTTCGGCTTACACTATCTTTGCCAACCGAAAAAATAATCAATAATAAAAAACTGAATATATTATGTTGAAGACTATTTTGTCAATTTCCGGCAAGCCGGGATTATATAAACTCATTTCACAGGGAAAGAATATGCTGATTGTAGAATCTATCAGTGCTGAAAAGAAACGTTTTCCGGCTTATGGCAACGAGAAGATTATTTCATTGGCAGATATTGCAATGTATACGAATGATGCTGAGGTGCCTTTGCGTGATGTGCTTGAATCAATCAAGGAGAAAGAGAACGCAGCAGTTGCTTCTATCGATCCGAAGAAAGCAACTGCTGAAGAACTGCGTTCTTATCTGGCAGAAGTATTGCCGGATTTTGATCGGGACAGAGTTTACGTGAACGATATCAAGAAGTTGATTTTATGGTATAATATTCTTGTTACCAACGGAATTACAGAATTTAAAGAAACAGAAGCAAAAGAAGAGACGGAAGAATAAGCCGGATTGTAAAGTGTTGAAATATAGGAGCGTGATAAATGTCATTGAGGATGTTTATCACGCTTTTTGTTTTTTTATTGGTAAGTTCAAAACAAAAGAAAATACTCTCTGTTCTCTCTGTACTATGTATTTGCAGGAATATTTTGGGCTTTCTTTTGTAAGATTCAATGCTTTTTTACTTATCTTTGTTGCAATCCTTCGGCATCTGAAGTGTCAGGCGATAGGATAAAATAACAAATTAGAACAAAGGCGTTTACGATATTATTCTGTACTTGAAATCTGGACAATTTCACTATTCAGGAATAATGCTAACAAGCGCTCATGCTCTGCTGTATATGAAAATATATAGTACTGGGCGTGGGTTGTTGTACATTATTTGAATAGTGGCAGTCCAGAGCCTCAAGTACGATAATGGCAACAGTTCCCACGCTTTTTTATACATAAAGATCTCTTAAGGGGCTGAGAGGTGGACAAATAAAGTATGAATAAACGGTTTAATAAAACATTCGAACTCCTGCTGGACACCGAAAAAGGAGTTTTGCAACTAAATGGTCTGTTTGTAGATACAATGGTTTATTTGTATGACGATCATGGAAATTTGCAAGCGAAAGAACAATGCCCACAGCAATCTTTGATGATGCAACTTCCGAAACATGGTGCATATGTACTTGTACTGCTTCATCCTGTCTGTGAGGTGGCTGTACGAAGATTTATATATTGAGTGTTTTATACGGAAAATGCCGGTATGCTCGGTGGCATATCGGCATTTGATAGTGAATTTACTTCTTGTTTAGTTACGGAAAGATAATCCGTCTCCGGCCACATCGACTATGATCGCTTTGCTGCGGTCCACTTCCTGCGCAAGTAACTTTTTGGACAGGTCGTTTAGCAGATAGCGTTGGATGGCTCTTTTTACAGGTCGTGCACCAAATTCGGGATCATAACCGGCTTGTGCTATGAAATTGATGGCATTGTCTGTAAGTTGCAGTTCTACCCCGTTTTCTGCAAGCATCTTCTGAACACCTTTAATCTGTAACAGAACGATTTGTTTAATCTCTTTTTCTGTCAAAGGCAGGAACATTATGGTTTCGTCAATACGGTTCAGGAATTCCGGACGGATTGTCTTTTTCAACATGTTCATTACCTCCTTTTTAGTCTCTTCAACTACCTCTTCCTTATTGGAACCATTCAGTTTTTCCATCTGGCTTTGTATATAGGAACTACCCATATTGGAAGTCATGATGATAATGGTATTTTTGAAGTTGACCACGCGTCCTTTATTATCCGTCAGTCGCCCGTCATCCAGCACTTGTAGCAGAATGTTGAATACATCCGGGTGGGCTTTCTCAATTTCGTCGAACAATACCACGGAGTATGGTTTACGTCGGATCGCTTCCGTCAATTGTCCGCCTTCATCATATCCTACGTATCCCGGAGGGGCTCCGACCAAACGGGAAACGCTATGTTTCTCCTGATACTCGCTCATGTCGATACGGGTCATCATCGTCTCGTCGTCAAACAGGAATTCTGCGAGTGCTTTTGCCAATTCTGTTTTACCTACACCGGTGGTACCGAGAAATATGAATGAACCTATCGGACGTTTCGGGTCTTGTAATCCTGCACGGCTACGACGTACGGCATCAGCAACGGCAGCAATAGCTTCATCCTGACCAATCACACGTTCGTGAAGTTCATCCTCGAGATGGAGCAACTTGTCTTTTTCGCTTTGGAGCATTTTGCTTACCGGAATACCGGTCCAGCGGGATACTACATCGGCGATGTCTTCGGCATCCACCTCTTCCTTGATCATAGCCGAATCGCCTTGCATCAGCTTCAATTCTTCCTGTATCTCTGTGATTTCCTTGTCCAATGCTTGTAGCTTTCCATAACGGATTTCCGCTACTTTTCCATAATCTCCTTCACGTTCTGCCTTTTCTGCCTCGAACTTCAAGTTTTCTATTTCTACTTTATTCTGCTGGATTTTATCCATCAGTGATTTTTCATTTTGCCATTTGGCCTTGTAAGATTTCTCCTGTTCCTTCAATTCGGCGATTTCTTTGCCTATCGTATCCAGTTTCGGTTGATCTTTTTCACGTTTGATAGCTTCACGCTCGATCTCTAATTGTTTGATTTTGCGTGATATCTCATCCAGATCTTCCGGGACGGAATCTACTTCCATACGGAGTTTGGCGGCAGCTTCATCCATCAGGTCGATCGCTTTATCGGGTAAGAAACGATCGGTGATATACCGGTTGCTTAATTCCACCGCAGCAATGATGGCATCGTCTTTGATACGTACATGGTGGTGGTTTTCATAACGCTCCTTCAATCCACGTAGGATGGAAATGGTACTGAGTGTGTCCGGTTCATCCACTTGTACGATCTGGAAACGACGTTCCAATGCCTTATCCTTTTCAAAATATTTTTGATACTCATCGAGGGTGGTGGCACCGATTGCCCGTAATTCACCGCGTGCTAAAGCCGGTTTAAGAATATTGGCGGCATCCATTGCCCCTTCTCCTTTACCTGCTCCGACTAACGTGTGAATTTCATCAATAAACAGGATGATATTTCCATCGGATTTCATCACTTCATTGACTACCGACTTCAGCCGTTCTTCGAATTCACCTTTATATTTTGCACCTGCTACCAATGCACCCATATCCAGTGAGTACACTTGCTTGTCACGCAGGTTTTCGGGTACGTCACCTCTTAATATACGATGGGCCAACCCTTCTACAATAGCTGTCTTACCGGTACCCGGTTCACCTATAAGTATGGGGTTGTTTTTGGTACGGCGACTTAATATCTGAAGCACACGCCGTATCTCTTCATCACGTCCGATAACGGGATCGAGCTTACCGCTACGGGCTGCTTCGTTCAGGTTAATGGCATATTTTTCAAGTGATTGATAAGTATCTTCACTTGATTGTGAGGTCACCTTTTCGCCTTTACGCAATTCGTTGATGGCACTGCGTAACTCTTTTTCTGTCATTCCTGCATCTTTCAGAATGGTGGCAACGGTACTTTTTACAGTCAGTAACGCCAATAATAAATGTTCGAGTGAAACGAATTCATCGCCCATTTCTTTTGAATATTGTGTTGCTTTCTGAAGCACATCATTCGATTCTCTGCTCAAATAAGGTTCTCCACCGGATACTTTCGGTAATGAATCTATCTGTTTGCCGACAACCAGCGCAATTTGTTGTCCGTTCACTCCTAACTTCTGGAAAATGAAGTTGGTTACGTTTTCACCGACTTTCATTACCCCTGCCAGTAAGTGAGCCGGTTCAATGGCCTGCTGCCCCCGGGCTTTTACCAAGTTTACGGCTTCTTGCACCGCTTCCTGGGATTTAATGGTAAAGTTGTTAAAGTTCATATCTTATAATCTCCTTTCTTATTTTCACGTTTTCAATAACACTAAAGGGGGCGCAAAAGATTTGCCAATACATATAATATGCCATTTTTTCAGTAAAATTATATAATTAGTTGACAAAATGTCTGCTTTATATCCATAGGGTATATAGAGCTTTTGAGGGGGATAATTGTCTCTGTACTATCTTTATGATTGGGACATGGAGATATGATTATTTATACAGTCGGGGCATACTGCCTAAACTTTTAGAAGATTGATGATGCGTGTATAAAAGCTTTATTGTATCTTTATCCCTCAATATACGGATTTTATAATGGAATAATTTTTATGGATAAAAAGATAAAATTGCCTGAGATTGTTATGCTGATTGATGCCGCATTCTTGAATTATGTAGTTTCGGATTTAAAAAGCTATTTTGAGAAAATTCTGAATCGGCCTTTACGGGAAATTGATTTATCATTGTTGACTACTTATCTGGCGTTGGATGCCGGCATTAGTGAGGGGGATAACAAGGCACAGTTGCTGTTTGTGTATGATAAAGATTCTTCTAAGTTGCTGTTTTGCAAACCGGCAGATCTGAAAGAAGAACTGAACGGGGTTGCTTTTTCAAGCCAGTTCGGTGAATTTTCTTTCGCCGGGGTTCCTTGTGAAGAAATGGTGACCCGCGAAGAACTGTTTCTTGATTTGTTGGGAATAGTATCGGATTCGGCAGATGTGAAGAAGCTTATTGTGATTTCTTTTAATGAAGAATATGGAGATAAGGTGAGAACCGCCTTGAATGCCGTGAAGGAAAAAGAGGTTATTCAGTTCCGTATGAGTGAACCTGACGGAGTGGTGGAGTATCATTGGGAAATGCTGGCATTCCCGTTAATGCAGGCTTTGGGTATCAAAGGGGATGAATTATAAGAGAATCGCTTCTTGTGGTTCGTCCTGTTATTAATCGTTAATCATTATTCATATGTCCGATTTCCGTTTAAAAGTATTTCAAAGCGTAGCAAAGAATCTCAGTTTTACAAAAGCCTCGCAAGAGCTTTTTGTCAGCCAACCGGCCATAACCAAACATATTCAAGAATTGGAAGCCTGTTATCAGGCGAGACTTTTTGACCGTCAGGGAAATAAAATATCTCTCACAGAAGCCGGAAAATTGTTATTGGAACATAGTGAACGTATTCTTGATGCTTACAAACGTCTGGAATATGAAATGCATCTTTTGCACGGCGATTATATCGGTGAGTTGAAACTTGGTGCCAGTACCACGATAGCCCAATACGTGCTGCCACCTTTATTAGGAAATTTTATCCGTAAATTTCCACAGGTGAATCTGTCTCTCTTGAACGGTAATTCCCGTGAAATAGAGACTGCATTGCAGGAACACCGGATTGATTTGGGATTGGTGGAAGGGATTTTTCGCTTGCCCAATTTGAAATATACTACCTTCCTTGATGATGAGTTAGTAGCCATCGTACATGCTCAAAGCAAACTTTCCTTGCCGGATGAAATAACTCCCGAAGACTTGCAGCATATTCCTCTTGTCCTTCGTGAACGTGGTTCGGGTACTCTCGACGTGTTTGAACGTGCACTGCTCCAACATAGCATTAAACTCTCTTCCCTCAATGTGTTGATGTATCTCGGCAGTACAGAGAGTATAAAATTATTTCTGGAAAACACGGATTGTATGGGTATTGTATCTATACGTTCTATTTATAAAGAATTGGCTTCCGGTAATTTCCGTGTCGTTGAGATAAAAGAGATGCAGATGTTACGTGAGTTTTGTTTTGTTCATCAGCAAGGGCAGGAGGGAGGATTACCACAGGTGTTTATGCAGTTTGCCATGCACTATAACCAAAGGTTATAGTGCATAAATAGAAACAATTGGTGCATGCCATAAAGTAACCGTATCTTTGCACTCGAAAAAATAATTAAACAATAAAGATATGGTGTCAGCTATTACAAGAACATTAAAGACGAATAATAAAATTGTCTATGTATCCTTACTTTCGATTTTAACTTTTTTCTTATTATTGGATTATATTCCGGGCATGCAAGCTTTTTCGGCATGGGTTACTCCTCCTTTGGCTTTGTTTTTAGGATTGGCTTTTGCATTGGTTTGCGGGCAGGCACATCCGAAATTTAATAAGAAGACTTCTAAATATTTGTTGCAATATTCCGTAGTAGGTTTGGGGTTTGGTATGAATCTCCATTCAGCACTTGCCTCCGGTAAAGAAGGTATGGAATTTACCGTTATCTCAGTAATAGGAACTTTGGTGATTGGCTGGTTTATCGGACGTAAATTATTGAAGGTAGACCGTAATACTTCTTATTTAATCAGTTCGGGTACTGCTATTTGCGGTGGTAGCGCTATTGCTGCGGTAGGGCCGGTAGTGAAAGCTAATGATAGCGAAATGTCTGTTGCTTTAGCCACTATTTTTATTTTGAATGCTATTGCATTGTTCATTTTCCCGGTAATAGGCCATGCTTTGGGTATGAGTCAACATGAATTCGGGACATGGGCTGCCATTGCCATTCATGATACGAGTTCGGTGGTAGGAGCCGGTGCGGCATATGGAGAGGAAGCCTTGAAAGTGGCGACTACCATTAAGTTGACACGTGCCCTTTGGATTATTCCAATGGCATTTGCCACTTCGTTTATTTTCAAAAGTAAAGGGCAGAAGATTAGCATTCCCTGGTTTATTTTCTTTTTTGTATTGGCTATGATTGTGAATACTTATCTATTGGGAAGTGTTCCGGAGGTGGGTGCCGCTATTAATGGCCTGGCACGCAAAACTCTGACTATAACCATGTTTTTTATTGGTGCTTCCTTGTCTATTGATGTTGTGAAATCAGTTGGCCTTAAACCTTTGGTCCAGGGAGTATTGCTATGGGTGGTTATCAGCTGTAGTACATTAGCCTACATTTATTGGTTCTAAAAATCATACAGTTGTATTCATTTATATAGCATAGATTCCGATAGGAATAATTAAAAACCGAATAAGGTTTTGTATGTTCTACAGACATGCGAAACCTTATTCGGTTTTATATGTTTGGGGAGAATAAGTCTTATTTTGTTCCGATGAATTGGGACGAAGAGTTTCAAACGCTTGAAACCAGTAGTTCCAGTTAGAAGAATCAAGCAGTTCCAATAAGAAGAATCAAATCGTTTCAGTATACTGAAAAATCAATATTCTTAGAAGATAATGTACGATAATCCCATCTCTTCTGTCTCTTTTTGAAGTTTTTTCATTTCCTTCTTTAAATCTTTCAGCTCAGTGATGCCTTCTATCTTTTTTAGTTCGCCGAGGGCTATGCTGATTTCTTTGAATGCATTATTGATTTCATGGGTGGGAATGCTGAAGTAGGTATTGTCACTTGTCTTTTGCGATTTCATGATATTCTGAATATCTTTTATGGTCATGTCGCCTACTAACCGGACGTATTTTAACGTAGCGGCACCATCGACTACCATAATGAGATCCTGTACGGTTTCCCCCTTACGCTTTACATAAAAAGCCATACGCGAAACGATGCCTTTTTGTTTCATCAGCAATTCATATTTTTGTGCACGCACTACGCTTTCAATATCCCGCCGCATTTCTCTTTTTATACCATTATCCATTGTGGAGAGTATTTGTACCAACTCTAATTGTTTGGCAAGTTTCCCGACATTGACGTCTTTGGTATATAGTTCCGGATTCATCTCTATCATCGCTTTGGAGATGTAAACCGATGACACGTTGTTCATGTCACTGTATTTGGCAAACAGGCCTTGTGCCTGACAAAGCAGTGGCAGTAGTAATAATACGCCTGCAAGGAATAATCTGTTCGTTTTCATAATCATTAATGCTGTTCTATTGTAATTGTAGATCCTTTTTTATCTCTCTGTTTGTTCTTCTGATATCTTTTTGAGTGTCTATCATTTCATCTACTCCATTGTTCAATCCCATAGAAACTTCCATTAAGGTGGCCTGTAGTACTTCGTAAGCCACTTCCGGATCCGTAAAGGTTTCTTTAGGTTTCTCCATTGTGTCGCTTATGTTACTGATACTGTACCCGAGTCCGAACAACAATACTATGCTGGCAGCTATTCCACCAACCCAGCGCCAATTGCGCTTTGATTTATTTTTACGGAAAAAGTGTATTTCCTCTTGTTCTTTCGTGTCGATCATCCGGCTTAATTTGTCTTCCAGCCCTGCGGGTACTTCCACGGGTACATCTTTATGAAAGCAAAGAAATAATCTCTTATCTTTTTCCAGATGTTCAGGGACATTCTGTGTTTCGAAGTATTTCTTCAACTTTTCTTCTTGGTTCTCGCTGGTATTTCCTTCGTAAAATTCGGCCAGTAACCTTTCAATTTCTTCGACTCTCATAGTTGTTCAGTTTATTAAATTGTTCGCGAATTCTTTTTCTTGCTCTTGATAGTAGCACACGTATATTTATGGAATTTAGCCCGGTAATATGTTCTATTTCTTCATACGAGCATTCTTTTACATCTCTGAGTATGACCACTTTTTGTTGTTGCTCGGGCAGTTGCGCTATGATGTTTTTTACTTGCCGGACTTCATCCCGGGTTTCCATATCATCTGCCGGACAGGTATAATGGATACCGTTTAACTCTACTGTTTGTTTATTGGCAGTATATTTTCCTGAGCGTAAAAGATCAAAACACATATTTTTAACGAGTGTCACGCTGAATGCTTCCGGATTACTGATGATTGCCAATCCTTCCCGTTTATCCCATAGCTTTAAGTAAGCTTCCTGTACCAGATCTTCGGCATCGGCTTCATTTTCCAATAGCCGGTAGGCTATGTGGTAAAGTTTGCGGTGAAAAGGTAGAAATTCTTTTTTAAAACTCTCAGCGTCCATGGGCTTTTTAGTAGCAATGTGTTTATACCAGTAAGACGTAATCCGGTAGATGTTGTTACAAAGAAAAGAAAAATATTCTATAAATAAAAAATAAAGCTGCGCTGATAACGGAATATAAACCGGTATACAGTACAGCCTTAACTCTTTTAGTTTCTATAATTTACTTGTGTTCTTTCAGCTTTTCAAATATCAATGCTTCCAGTTCTTCAGCCAGTTCCGGATTATCAGCAATGCATTGTTTGGCTGCATCACGTCCTTGTCCGAGTTTGGTATCATTATAGCTGTACCATGAACCGCTTTTTTTGATGATACCCATCTCTGCTCCCAGATCAATGATCTCGCCGGAATGAGAGATGCCTTCACCGAACATGATATCAAATTCTGCTTTACGGAAAGGAGGTGCTACTTTGTTTTTTACAACCTTTACTTTAGTTTGCTTACCGATAACTTCTTCTCCATCTTTAATTTGTTGTGAACCACGAATATCCAGACGTACGGAAGCATAGAATTTCAGTGCATTACCACCGGTTGTTGTTTCCGGATTACCGAACATTACACCGATTTTCTCACGTAACTGGTTGATAAAGATACAAGTTGTGCGGGTTTTACTTACGGCAGAAGTCAGTTTGCGTAATGCTTGCGACATAAGGCGGGCTTGTAAACCGACTTTGTTATCACCCATATCACCTTCAATTTCTGCTTTAGGAGTCAGAGCAGCTACCGAGTCTACTACGATAATGTCGATTGCAGAAGAGCGGATTAGTTGTTCGGCTATTTCCAATGCTTGTTCTCCATTGTCCGGCTGAGAAATGAAAAGATTGTCTACATCTACGCCTAACTTGGCTGCATAAAAACGGTCGAAAGCGTGTTCTGCATCGATAAATGCTGCGATACCTCCTGCTTTCTGTGCTTCAGCAATGGCGTGGATAGCCAGAGTCGTTTTACCGGAAGATTCCGGACCGTAGATTTCAATTATTCTTCCACGGGGGAAGCCACCTACGCCTAATGCCGCATTCAGCCCGATAGAGCCGGTGGGGATCACATCTACCTGTTCAACAACTTCGTCACCCATTTTCATGATAGAACCTTTACCGAAGCTCTTTTCTATCTTGTCCATGGCAGCCTGTAAGGCTTTTAATTTTTCGCTTGATGCCATATTATTATCTGTTTCAAAATTAAGTTCATCTTTTTTTGCCATTTTTCTATTTACAATTTACTTGTTTACGATGTATGGTTAATGCTTTTTTTATTTATTGTAGAATTTGTGCAGCATGTTCTTTGGTTTTAACCTCTTTCGGGGTAATGATCCGTTCTATGATTCCTTCTTCGTTAATAAGGAAAGTAGTACGGAATGTCCCCATGTATGCACGTCCGTACAGTTTCTTTTCTCCCCATACTCCAAATTGTTCTACTAATTTCTTGTCCGTATCGGCAATCAGTGTAAAAGGGAGATTATTTTTCGCAATAAACTTTTGATGTGACTTCTCGTCATCTACACTTACGCCGATAACTTCATAACCGGCCTTACGCAGTTCCGAATAGTTATCACGTAAGCTACAAGCTTGTGCGGTACATCCGGAGGTATTATCTTTAGGATAGAAATACAACACGACTTTCTTTCCTTTATAGCTGCTCAGGCGTATTTCTTCGCCATTTTCGTTTACTCCTAATAATTCGGGAGCTTTATCTCCTACCTTTAATCCCATAATTATAATAAGGTTTATTTTACTGAATAGTTCATCTTTCTCGTCACATGTTTGGGTTTATCCAGTTTATTCTCTGTTCTGGAAAATAACTTTTGCAATATATACTTCCCCATTCGTTTTCGCCGGCAGTAAGATTCGAAAGTCTCTGTATGATAATCGAAATCTTCATTCCAACACGAGCGAGCCGATACATAACAGTAAGTCAGTTCTTCAAACGTTTTATCTTTATCCGGTGTTTCCTGTTCCAGTATTTGTAGGTTCTTATGCTCAGGAGCCATGCAGATGATTCCTTTTCGTTTACATTCTTCTACTAACGGATTGACTACACTGTCGAGCAATTCGGATATTTTCTGAAGGCTGAAGTTCTGATACTCGCTATTGCCTATTTCCTGTACAGGACGCAGCTGCAGGATGTTCAGAGGGATGTCTCCGAATACTTTCCAAAAATCTTTCAACTCTTCGGTGTTATCCTCATTCATCGTATAGTTAATGCGAATTCTGAAGTCCGGGTATTGTTTTTTAACCTCTTTCAAATTATCCAGCAGTTGCAGAAAAAGATCATATTTGCCGTTCGTCATTAAATGTTCGTACGTTTCTTTACGGATACCGTGTGTAGAAAGCGTAATTTCGTCCAGACCGGCTTCTGCCATGCTGAATAATTGTTCCTTTGTCAACAGATTACCATTGGTTGTGAGTGATATGTATGGCACATTGTATTGTTTGCCTAAACGAACGATACCAGTCAGATTTTTGTAAAGACTGGGTTCGGCACCACATCCTATCTGCAACTTTAATGCGCGGTGAAAAAGAGCTTTGGCAATGGTCTCCATGTCCTGTTCGGAGAGTATGCCATGCATCTCTTTTCTTTTTTCCTCATCGCTGAAATAACACATTTTACAACGGAAGTTACAACTTAATACCGGATCCAGATATATTCCTATATATCTTCTTCGGGCCGTATGCATTACATACAACCCGAGGAGTCTTGCTTTGGGACTTTTCAGTTTACCGAATAGTTTTAATAATCGATAGAAATCCATTCTTATAGTTCTAAGTCACCATCAAACACTTCATGCCAAGGCAGTCCCTGTTTGTTTAGTTGTTCCATAAACGGATCCGGATTAAACTCTTCCACATTGTTTACGCCCGGACGTTTCCATTCACCTTTGAAGAACATCATGGCACCGATCATGGCCGGCACACCGGTAGTATAACTTACTCCCTGCATTCCCGTCTCTTTGTAGGCTTCTTGATGACTGCAGTTATTATATACGTAGTAAGTTCGTTCTTTTCCATCCTTTAAACCACGGATACGACAACCGATGGAAGTTTCTCCTTCGTAGTTCTCACCTAAATCTTGTGGGTTAGGCAAAACGGCTTTGAGGAATTGTAGCGGAATGATTTCTACGCCATTGTAATTAATCGGATCGATACGGGCCATACCTATGTTTTGGATTACACGCAGATGCGTCAGATATTCCTGTCCGAAAGTCATCCAGAATCGGGCGCGTTTGATACTGGGGAAATGTTTTACCAATGATTCGAGCTCTTCGTGATAGAGCAAATATGAATCACGCGGACCGATGTTCGGATAAGTCAGGTCTTTGTGAATTTCCAACGGGCCGGTGGTTACCCATTTGCCGTTTTCATAATAACGGCCATTCTGAGTAATTTCGCGAATATTGATTTCCGGATTGAAATTGGTGGCGAATGCCTTGTGGTGATTACCGGCATTACAGTCAACGATATCCAGATATTGTATTTCATCAAAGTAGTGTTTTGCCGCATAGGCTGTATAAATACCACTTACCCCCGGATCGAAACCGCAACCGAGAATAGCTGTCAATCCGGCTTCCTTAAAACGTTCGTGATAAGCCCATTGCCAACTGTATTCAAAATGAGCCTCGTCTTTAGGCTCATAATTGGCTGTGTCCAGATAGTTTACTCCGGCTTTAAGGCAGGCCTCCATGATGGTGAGATCTTGATAGGGGAGGGCAACATTGATTACCATTTCCGGTTTGAAGTCATTGAACAAAGCTACCAGTTCATCTACGTTATCTGCGTCTACTTTAGCCGTTTTTATATCGGGATTGCCAATTGCTTTTACTATATCGTCACATTTGGATTTAGTACGGCTGGCAATCATGATGTCAGTAAATACATCGGCATTTTGTGCCACTTTGTGTGCAACAACGGTACCTACACCGCCCGCACCGATAATAAGAACTCTACCCATTTCTTTAATTAAGAATTTAAAATTAAGAATTTAAGAATTGTTTATGGAACAAATATACGGCATTATTTTCAGAAAACCGTTCCTACTTTCCTTATTTATTTATAACGAAGTAACCGTCCGCTTTCGAATTCCAGCATTTTCCGTGCATACAGCCAAGTCTCGAACCGGGTGTCTTGTTTGAATTCTATCTGGATGGGATTGCCGAGTGCCAGACGGCATTCATCGGTTGTCATTCCCTCTTGCACTTCGCCTTGAGAAATGAGCTTCCAGTTCTCCTCTGTGGTATGTGGATACTGTTTACGGATATCTCCAAAAGCCAGTAGATCTTCTATATAGTTTTCATTTTTGGTAATAATGTCATATTTCAAATCAACTTCAAGTTCAAAAATACTTCCGTTTACATCTTCAAGAGTTAATTTTGCTTTTGTCTCAGGGAGTTTTATCTCAATATCTTTTATATGCAGTGAAGTGTAGCGTAATAAGCGTACTTGATTTTCTGTTTTCCTTCCGTCTACATTTATAAAACATTTCACACTCATTGTCTGTTTGGGATAAACAGCCATACCCGTGTATTTGTTTTTTAAGTTCTCTGCCGTTAGTGTTTGTCGGTTATTGAAAGAAAATGCATTCGGAAAATATTTCATTTTTTTCTCTGCCTGAAAGTCGGATTTATCCATTCCGGAGTTTGTTCTCGACAGGGCTACTTCAGTATAGTATGAATTGCCTGCCGTATCTTCGAAAATCACTTTTACGGGATATGATTTACTTCCGACTCCGATATTTGTAATGGTTACTTTCTCATCTTTGGGGATGGTTATTGTTTTATAACCGGCATAACTGTTACTGTCATCTACCCGTGCAGTAGTAAAGTTTGTGTAAACAACTTTTCCGATAAGTAAATTTCGTGCAGTGTCTACGTCAGGTAGATATACCAGTCCGTTAATACTGGCATGAGGATTCCGCTCACAGATGTCATCAAGTCTCTGCCCCTTAAATTCATAATAGTATTTATTCCCTTCACAGCTAAAGATAAAACGGGTGGAATAATTGGTGCCTACATGAGTCTCTTTTGCTTTTTCTTCGATACCTTGAAACTCAAAGAATCTGTGTTTAAGTTTGCTGCTGTCCGCCTCTTTTCCGGTTTCATAAGAATTGAAGATAGGTACAAACAGATCGTTGCCATCGGGGATAAACATGAATTTCAATCCCGGTGTCCATTTGCATAAGGTTATTAACGGAAAATTACTTTCAACAAACCGCTCTTCTTCGCTCATATTACTGTCTGTCTGTTGAAAGGTTTTCACAATGTAATCATTTTGAGCAGTAATGGTTATCATTCCCGGAATGATAAAAAGTAAGATAAATATGGTTTCTTTCATCTTTAATTAGGCGTTAATGAACTATTGAATGGCTCGGACTGTTGATATTTGTTAGACAAATGTATGAACTTTATGTTATTTTCAATATATTTGCACCGATATTTAACTTAAACGTTATTGAATAATGAGAAAAGTAATTGTTTCTATTTTTATTGCAAGTGCAGCACTTGTAATGTTTTCTTGCCGTTCTTCAAAAGAGGCCCTCTCTTTGTCTTCTATGAACGGTGAATGGAATATTATTGAAATAAACGGTTCGGCTGTTGTGCCGGGTCAGGGTCAGCAACTTCCTTTTATAGGCTTTGATACCACTACTGGAAAAGTGTACGGATATAGTGGCTGTAATCGTATTATCGGTTCGGTTGATGTGAATGCCAAACCTGGTACCATTGATTTGGGGGCATTGGGGAGTACTCGTATGGCCTGTCCGGATATGACTTTGGAACAGAATGTATTGGGTGCCTTGGCACAGGTGAAAGGATATAAAAAAATGGGAAAAGAGAATATGGCTCTTTGTAATGCTTCCAATCGTCCGGTTGTTATCCTTGCAAAGAAAGCTGCCGATGTGAAGGTTGCGGATTTGCAGGGAGAGTGGAAAATTACGGATGTGAATGGTGAAGCCGTTCCTACAGGAATGGAAAAACAGCCTTTTATTGCTTTTGACGTAAAAGAGCAGAGAGTGCATGGTAATGCAGGATGTAACCTGATAAACGGCGGTTTTAAAACAGAAGAAGGAAATGCTCTTTCGATCTCTTTTCCGGGTATGGCGTCTACCATGATGGCCTGTCCCGATATGGAAACAGAAGGAAAAATCATGGGTGCACTGAATGAAGTGAAATCTTTTGGTAAGCTTGCCGGTGGCGGTATCGGACTGTATGATGCAAATGGAACATTGGTATTGGTACTTGTCAAGAAGTAGTCAATACTATATATAGAAATAATCTTGCTCTACATAAGTAGGGGGAAGAGATAGACCCGGATATGCAATGCATGTGTATCCGGGTCTGTTGATTTACAGACTTGGATGTATTATGTACTTATGGCTCTATCCTTAATTATAAAATGTAGGGCTTGTTTGAATTTTCCTCTCAAAATAATGCTGGGCAAAATTTAAACAGGCTCTATAATTCCCATTAAAAAATGTACGGTCCGCCAGTATGGCAGTTGGGAGAGAAAGGCTGTTTGTTATATCTTCCCGTGAAGAAACATAATTTTATTTTTCCGTATCGAACCAGAGTCAGTTACATTTGTTGTATGAGTCAACTGCGGGTTATGTTTGCATCTATTGCACAAGCTATGTAGTTAAAAACTGTCTTTTTGGCAGAAAATATGTCACTGACTAATGTAATTTCCTTTTGGCATACGGTTTGTTTTTAGATTGTCGTCCGTTTGGAAGATACCCTTAGAAATAAGGAATAAGACAACAGCCGGACAAAAGGAAATTTGAATAATAATAATATAAAAGTATAAAGATTATGGGAAAAATTATTGGTATTGACTTAGGAACTACAAACTCATGTGTTTCCGTATTTGAAGGAAACGAACCGGTAGTAATAGCAAATAGTGAAGGTAAACGTACCACTCCTTCTATCGTTGCATTCGTGGACGGTGGCGAACGTAAAGTAGGTGATCCTGCTAAACGTCAGGCTATCACAAACCCGAAACGTACGATTTTTTCTATCAAACGTTTCATGGGTGAAAATTGGGATCAAGTACAGAAAGAGGTAGCTCGCGTTCCATATAAAGTGGTAAAAGGCGATAATAACACGCCGCGTGTCGACATCGACGGTCGTCTTTACACTCCTCAAGAAATATCTGCAATGATTTTGCAGAAAATGAAAAAGACTGCTGAAGATTATCTGGGACAGGAAGTAACGGAAGCCGTTATCACAGTTCCTGCCTATTTCTCGGATTCACAACGTCAGGCTACTAAAGAAGCTGGTCAGATTGCCGGATTGGAAGTAAAACGTATCGTAAACGAACCGACGGCTGCTGCGTTGGCCTATGGTCTTGACAAGGCTCACAAAGATATGAAGATTGCCGTATTCGACCTTGGTGGAGGTACATTTGATATTTCTATCCTTGAGTTCGGTGGCGGTGTGTTCGAAGTACTTTCTACAAACGGTGACACTCACTTGGGTGGTGATGATTTCGACCAAGTAATCATTAATTGGTTGGTTGAAGAATTCAAGAAAGACGAAGGTGCCGATCTTACTCAAGATCCGATGGCTTTGCAACGTCTGAAAGAAGCTGCAGAAAAGGCAAAGATCGAATTGTCTTCTTCTACAAGTACAGAAATCAACTTACCGTACATTATGCCGGTAGGAGGTGTGCCTAAGCATTTGGTTAAGACTTTGACTCGTGCAAAATTCGAATCTTTGGCTCATAGCTTGATTCAGGCTTGTCTTGAACCTTGCAAGAAAGCTATGCAGGATGCCGGTTTGAATAATGCTGATATTGACGAAGTAATCCTTGTTGGTGGTTCTTCACGTATACCGGCTGTTCAGAAGTTAGTTGAAGACTTCTTCGGCAAAGCTCCTTCTAAGGGGGTTAACCCGGATGAAGTAGTAGCGGTAGGTGCTGCTGTGCAAGGTGCTGTTTTAACAGATGAGATTAAGGGTGTGGTGTTGTTGGATGTTACTCCGTTGTCAATGGGTATCGAAACCTTAGGTGGTGTAATGACTAAATTGATTGACGCTAATACAACGATTCCTGCACGTAAGAGCGAAACTTTCTCTACGGCTGCTGATAACCAGACTGAAGTGACCATTCATGTATTGCAAGGTGAACGTCCGATGGCTGCGCAGAATAAATCTATCGGTCAGTTTAACTTGACAGGTATTGCTCCGGCTCGTCGTGGTGTTCCTCAGATTGAAGTTACATTCGATATCGATGCCAACGGTATTCTGAAGGTATCTGCTAAAGATAAGGCTACAGGTAAAGAACAAGCTATCCGTATCGAAGCTTCCAGTGGTTTGAGCAAAGAAGAAATTGAAAAGATGAAAGCTGAAGCCGAAGCAAACGCTGAAGCTGATAAGAAAGAACGTGAAAAGATCGACAAGTTAAATCAGGCTGACAGTATGATTTTCTCAACTGAAAATCAACTGAAAGAATTAGGTGACAAGTTGCCTGCTGATAAGAAAGCTCCGATCGAAGCTGCTTTGCAGAAACTGAAGGATGCTCACAAGGCTCAGGATTTGGCAACTATTGACAGTGCTATGGCCGAATTGAATACTGCATTCCAAGCTGCAAGTGCAGAGATGTACGCTCAGGGCGGTGCCCAAGGTGGTGCACAAGCCGGTCCTGATATGAATGCCGGACAAGCCGGTGGTGGTCAGTCCAACGGTGGACAGGACGAACATATTCAGGATGCGGATTTTGAGGAAGTCAAATGATTCCGATAAGGATACAGATAATAAACAATAAGCAAAAGCGTGCAGCTCAATGAGTTGCACGCTTTTTGCGTTTATGGGGTTCATGGTTGCTATATGTTTTCTATGGGCTTTTTTATCTCTTATTTGCGACATGTTTGCGACAAGACAAAAAAGTAGATAATGTGGTACTTAATCACATTTATACATACTAATACATACTTAAAAGTAGATAACATGCCAACAATCGGATTTGAAATCAAACGGAAGTGCAAGCTCTGCGGCAAAGTGTTTGTCGCAAAAACACTTGACAGTCACTATTGTTCCCCTAAATGTGGTAAAGTGGCTTGGAAACGCAAAAAGGATGCAAAGGATAGAAACGCGAAGTTAGAAGCCATTGCCCAACAAGTATCAGACATCAGAGAGTACATTTCTGTAAAGGAAGCCGTCGCTATGTTCGGGGTGGAACGTAGCACCCTGTATCGCCTGATTAAATTGGGACGTATTCCAACTATCAACATGGGTACAAGGCTCACACGTATCAAACGCTCTGAAATGGAACGGCTTTTTCTAAACAGACCGGAAAGTATCGCAGAGAAAGAAAAGCCTGTTCCTAAAACATACAGCTTAGAGCCGGAGGATTGCTATACCATTACTGAGATTTGTGAGAAGTACCATATTAATGACAGTTCAGTATGGGCGCACGTTAGAAAATACTCTATTCCCTCAAGACAAATAGGAAGCTATGTGTATGTGCCCAAGCAAGAAATTGATAATCTATATAAGTCAGAAGTAGAATGAAGAAAGCATTACCTAATACCAAAGTGACCGTCAAGCTCAGAAGGTCGAATTATAAAGAGGAGTGGTATCTGATTATAGAATCATATCCAGTGTACAAACGAGGTTCAACCCGTGCAAGCCGTGTGGTGGAATCCATAAACCGGGCTATATCCACACCCATTTGGGACAAATCGTCCATAGCACGTATCTTACCGGATGGAACATTCAACTATAAGCCTAAACGTGATTTGAATGGAATTATCCAATGTCGTTCAACGATAGACCAAGAGGCTTGTATCTATGCCGACAATGTGCGTAAGTTACGGCAGCATGAATACGATAGTGCCATCCTATACACTGATAAGGAAAACGAAATCGCTGCACAGAATGAGCGGAGCGAACAGGATTTTATCAAGTATTTCAATTGTATTATAAGCACACGTCATCCCAACAGTTCCGATTCGATTATAGTCAACTGGAGGCGTGTAGGCGAATTATTGAAAATGTATTCGCAAGGGCAACCAATCCCATTCAAGGCAATTTCCGTAAAATTGCTTGAAGATATTAAGATGTTCCTTCTCCGTGCTCCAATGGGAGGGAATAAGAAAGGTACTATCTCACAAAATACAGCATCAACCTATTTTTCCATACTCAAAGCCGGATTGAAACAGGCATTCATTGATGAATATCTGACCGTTGATATTAGTGCGAAAGTAAAGGGAATAACAAACATTGAGAAACCTCGTGTTGCGCTTACTATGAATGAAGTGCAAATGTTGGTTGATACTCCTTGCAAGGATGATGTTTTGAAACGTGCGTTCTTGTTCTCTATTCTCACTGGATTGCGGCATAGTGATATTCAAACTTTGAAATGGAAACAAATTCAGCAAACAAGCAAGGGTACATGGCAAGCAGTCGTAATTCAGCAAAAGACAAAAAGGCCCGATTACAAGCCAGTCATTCAACAGGCACTTCAACTATGCGGCATACGTCCAGACGATGATGAAGCACTTGTTTTTGAAGGATTGACTGATGCCTCTTGGATTTCTCGCCCGTTGAAAGTCTGGATAGAAACATCAGGTATCAAGAAGCACATCACCTTCCATTGTGGCCGCCATAGCTATGCTTCGCTGTTACTGGAAAATGGCGTTGACATATACACCATCAAGTCTTTGATGGGACATACTAACGTCAAAACCACGCAGATTTATACGCACATCGTAAACGAACAAAAAGAGAGAGCCGCCAATACACTACATATAGAGAATTTGGATTTATAGGTTGTGGTGGTTTTATCCACCATTGAGCACCAACGACTTATGTGATACTTGTCATATATTTACCACCGTTTACCCCCTCATGAAGCATCGGCTTTTTGAGGGGTATTTTGTAGCATAGAGGCTTTCGTAAGGAATGTGTTAGTCCCAATAGTGGTTTATTCTCCTTTTATTATGTCTTCCAATAAATTCTCGTATTAATGAAACTTAAATCTGTCAGTGGTAAATAAGTGGTTGATTGGTGGCGGTCAAGCACCTATTTAGCACCTATAAGCATCCCTATACTTTTGCGGCATAAACTTTAATACGAAGAAAAAATGGCTTATAAAGTAAATTCGTTGGAGGAAATGCCAAATGCGTTGTCCTACCTGATTGAGTCCGTAGAATCACTACAATCCAAAGTAAATGCCTTGCAACATAAGCAGGCAAGTGATTCACCCAAGTGGATGGATATAGATGAGCTATGCGCTTATCTGCCATCGCATCCAGCCAAGCAAACGGTTTATGGATGGGTATCAACTAAACAGATTCCCGTACATAAAATAAATAAGGCATTGGCTTTCTTGCAATCGGAAATAGATGACTGGTTGAAGAACAAATCGCATAAGACACAGAATGACTTGATGGAGGAAGCCAGACGATTTGTCGAATCCAAAAAGATTATCAGATGATGGGAACGACTGATTATTGTTTTTCATTCTTTCGCAAGCCTATCCAGAACATCGAACCGATAAGAGCTGTAGGTATTGTGGATGTGTACCGCTATATCACCGGGCATTATGCACAACCACAAACCGAAGCTCTACGTCTGATGTTAACTTCTCCTGAAGCCAAAAGGTACAAAACCACCCATTTTGACTATTGTACTTTTTCTGGATTATTCGGTAAGCGGAATGAGAAGGAACTGATAATGCACTCAGGATTGATGTGTCTGGATTTTGACCATGTGGAGAATATCGTGGAGCTAAAACAGCAATTACTCAATCATGAGTATTTCGATACGGAACTGTTGTTTGTCAGTCCATCCGGTAATGGATTAAAATGGATCATACCTGTAGACTTGAAAGGCTGGGAACATTTCCGGTACTTTAAGGCTGTTGCCAACTGCATCAAAGCAACAGGCTTGCCGTTAGTAGATATGTCCGGAAGTGACGTTGCTCGTTCATGTTTTTTGCCACATGATCCACAAGCATATATTAACCCTAAATATAAAGATGATGTCGAAGAAAATATTTTTCGCCCAAGATTGGGAGAATGTCCCTTCTGAAATAAAGCAAACAGATATACCAAGTATCACTTCATTATATAATAAGGTAGAGGAAGATGTGGAACATGTTGTCTGGGAAATAGAGCAGCGTGCCATTGATATAGCACCCAATTATAAAGATTGGGTAGAATTGGGTTTTGCGCTTGTGGACGGATTGGGAGAAAACGGACGGGAGTATTATCACCGCATTAGTAGGTTTTATCTTCACTATCAAAGGGAAGAAACGGATAAACAATACACGCATTGTCTGCACTCCAAAGGGCAAGGCATTACTATCCGTTCTTTCTTCCATTTGGCAAATCAAGCCGGAATCTCATTGGCTCCGTTCAGTAAAGAGTATTTATCCATTTTACCAAATATCCAAAATGGTAAAACGGGTAAATGGATAAAATCAGAAGAAGAACTTCCTCTATTTCCTGAATGTGTGTTTAAGCATCTTCCTCCTTTTCTAAATGAGGTTGTCAATAATTCCATTTCAGTAGATGACCGTGATACGATACTGATTGGGGCTATTGTGTGTTTGTCAGTCTGCTTTCATAATGTTTGTGGTGTGTACGATGAGCGTATTGTTTATCCGAATCTATACCTGTTCGTTGTGGCAGATGCCGGTATGGGAAAAGGAGCATTGACTTTATGCCGAGAACTTGTAGCTCCTATCAACCGCCATTTGCATGAACTTTCAAAACGATTGGAACAGGAATACAAGGAAGCGATGAATGCTTATATCAAAGGTAAGAAAGATAGTGGAATGACTATGCCGGTCGAACCGCCCATGCGTATGCTTGTCATTCCAGCCAATAGCAGCGCAAGCTCTTTCTTGAAGATATTGGGAGATAATGACGGAATTGGGCTGTTGTTTGAATCGGAGGGCGACACGTTAAGCCAGACTTTGAAGTCGGACTATGGTAATTATTCCGATGTGTTGCGGAAGGCATTCCATCATGAGTTGGTCAGTTTGAGCCGTCGCAAAGATAGGGAGTATTGTGAAGTAGCTAATCCGAGAGTTTCTGTAGCTTTGGCTGGAACTCCCGAACAGGTAAGAAGATTGATACCTGATGCGGAGAACGGATTGATGAGTCGCTTTTGTTTCTATATCATCCGCTTCAAGCGAGGCATAAGAAATGTGTTTGCCACAAGCGACATTTCCCAATCCAAAAATGCCAAGTTCAAACTATTGGGAGATAAATTCTGCCATCTGCATGAGGAATTTGTACGACAGGGAAATTATTCATTCTCCCTTCCCTCCGATTTACAGGAACACTTTATAGAATACCTCAGTCGTGTGAATGAAGAGTGTTGTGACGAAGTGGATAATAAGATGCAAGGTGTAGTCAGACGGATGGGACTGATTGCTTATCGTATAATGATGGTGTTGACCGCTGTCCGGCATTTGGAGAATGTACATCGTAATTCTTCCTCACTTGACGAGGCAGAGCAATTGGTTTGCCATGAGTATGACTATTCTACAGCCATGAGTATCTGCGACACCCTGCTTTATCATGCCGTATTCATTTATCAGAATTTGTCAGGAAATCAGTCAAAACGATTCAATGCCGATTCGCAAGAGACAGGCGTTTATGCACGAAGGAACATCCTTTATAATATGTTGCCTGACACTTTCACAAAGAAAGATTATGATGCGGCGGTTTTAACTTTGGGCGAGAATGGAAGTACGGCAAACAAGTGGATAGAAGCCTTTATTAAAGATGGCAAGCTATGCCGGATAGAACAGGGGAAATATAGGAAGATTTTTTGAGTGGCAAGTTTGTGTTTTAGTGTCACTAAAACCTATGCGGCAAGCGGATAGAACAGCCACTCTCAAAAAAACAATTTATCAATATCGAAAATCAATATGAGTATAAAAGAAAAGAAACTTGGTGGCCGCCCAAAGTTGGCGAGCTATCAGAAACGTACCAAATGTTTTCGGGTAATGTTTACTGAGAACGACTACATTTATATCCAATCTAAAGCGGAACAGGCAGGACTGTCTGTCAATGAATTTTGCCATCAGGCAGCAATGGATTGTCAGGTCTGTCAGCGTATTAGTCCGGAAATGGTATCGGCAATTCGTGACCTTTCCGGTATCGCCAATAATGTCAATCAGATTGCACATCAGATGCACATCTATGGATTGGAAACAGTCAAACAACAGTGTTTTTCGATTATCTCGGAAATTAGTAGAATTATCACCCAAGTAAAGAATACCTGTCATGATAGCGAAGATTAAAACAAGAGTTGATTTCGGAGGTATTGTAAACTATGCCAACGATCAAAAGAACAAGAAGAAATGCGCTACACTTTTGGCGCACGAAGGAGTATGTGCCATTAGCAATAAGTTGATTGCCGATTCTTTTTACCTTCAAGCATCCATGCGCCCGAAAGTAAAGAGTCCTGTGAAGCACGTATCACTTGCTTTCTCTTCGCAAGATATTAGCCGTTTTCCTGATAATGAAGAAGGGGATGCGCTTATGGTGGAGATTGCCAAGAAATGGATGGAACAAATGGGGATTCGCAATACTCAATATATCATAGCCCGGCATCACGATACGAAACATCCTCATTGTCATTTGGTATTTAATCGGATAGACAATGAAGGTAATCTCATTTCTGACAGCAATGAAAGAATACGCAATGCAAAAGTCTGTCGTGCTTTAACTAAAGAGTATGGACTTTACTTTGCTCCTAAAAATAGCAAAGCCAGAAATAAGAGCCGTTTGCGTCCTCATCAATTACGGAAATATAATCTCCGTTCTTCAGTTCTTGATGCACGAGCAAATTCTCATTCGTGGAATGACTTTTTTTGCATTCTCAAAGGTTTGGGTATAGATATGCGTTTTAATCACGCTGAGAATTCTGATAAAATTCGTGGTATATCATTCAGTCAGGATGAGTATAGTATGGCTGGTTCTAAACTTGACCGTGATTTGAGTTTTAACAGCCTTTGTGCTACATTGGGTAATGTGGTAGCGGAACTGATTATTCAACCCCATCAAGCCATAACTACCAGTGGAGGTGGAGGAGCCAACAATGAACAAGGATGGCGAGACGATAAAAACAAAGACAACGAAAGAAACGAACCTTTTTATAAAACCTCAAAACGTAGAAGATAATGAAAGAAGATGTAGTAGCTGCAAATCTTGCGAATTTGCGCCAAAGTATCAACGAACTGAAAGAATGTATTGAAAAACAGAACACCACTGTTCCTAAACCGGAACAATCTGTAAAAGCGGATTTCAATGAAAAGGCTATTTATAATGGAATTGCCAAAAGTTTCTGTACTTGCTGGAACGAAGCCTTGTCTGTGGTCAAGAAACATATCTGGCAACAGCAGCCCAACACATTGCCGTTTTCGCTATGGTTTCCAAAACTCATTGATTTATTCAAGCAGAAGTCCAAACTTCTTGAATATCTTTATCGGCACGTTTGCGATTACAATCAGAATCGTATGACTATCGAAACTAATATTAGGTGTATATTGAAACGGCAGGATGAGATATTGGCAAAAATCAATGCATTGAAAAGCCCTGTAACTATTATTCCGCCTAATATCAGTGGGTTGTTTATATGTGGCTATCATATAAAACTCCGGCATATAGTGTCCATTATTGCCGTTATTATTATATGGGCTGTTGCTGTTTCTGCTAGTAGCATGAAGTATAAAGAAGAGGGCTTTGCGTATTATTCGATGTATCGGGCAATGAAGGAACAATATCAGCATTTAGTGGAAATTACTTATGTAAAATCTAAGCCTGATGCGGAATAAGAAGTTTTTATAGATTATTATTTGTCTATTTTACCATATGACACTTCCGGTTCAGCGACCATGAAATTATTGTCATTTTCTACTATTTGATATGTTTTGATTTTTCGGTCTTCAAGAAAAATATGATTCAATGTATATGCTAATGATTCAAGTGTTTGTATGCGGACTTTAGGTTTTAGTTGACATTCCCAAATTGTAATGCAATGCCAGCCCATAGCAGCAAGCTGGCATTGCTCTTTTTTATCACGCTCTTTGTTTCGTTCTATTTTCTTTTGCCAAAAGTCAATGTTTGTTTTAGGTAGGCGAAAGTATCTGCAATTATCATGACCATGCCAAAAACAGCCATTCACAAAAATAACAGTTCGGTATTTGCGAAGTACTATATCAGGATGACCGGGAAGACGTGGATGATTCAGCCGATAGCGAAAACCACGGCTAAAAAGAAATTTCCGTACCAATATTTCGGGTTTCGTATTCTTTCCATGTATAGCAGCCATGTTACGGCGTCGTTGTTCTTTGGTCAGTACATCAGCCATTTCGTTTATTTGAGTTGTTCTTTACAGTCTTTATACAGTTGAATTAAATGATATATAGACATATCTATGAGAGGCTCAAACATAAAACTGTTTACATGAATTAGTTCAGGAGTCATCATATTAACACGCTCTATAATACCATAATGAGCATCTCTCGGACAGACTTTTTTAAATAGACTTGTCCACCTCCCCGTTTGACTACCTGTTACAGCTAAATCTTCTTCACTTTTACCTTTTGCTATCATTTTGTCGTACATATAATTTTCCGCCAGGTGTCTTATGGCAATAGATAAGCACACTTTATTTTCAATTAGCACTTGATTAGGATTGGCTTCGGTTATGATGCTATCTGCGGTTTGCATAATCAAGTCGTAAATTTTATCTGTTGATTTAGGGCGTTTCATACCTTTACCTTGTGTAAAATCAGTCATAATATTTATCAACTGCTCAATTGTAATAGTTCGTGTATTTGCTTTTTTATGAAGGCATTCTGTTAATGTTTTGTAATCATCATTTTCCCCTTTAGTATATTCTATCAGATTTCTAACAAAAGGAATCATGCTTATAAATATTTTATCATCATTATCATGCTCGATAAAAGCATTAGTATATATATTACCTCTATACTGACCTTGGTTGATGATTACCTTTCCATTAGCTAAGCGTTCTGCCATCCATAGATTTGGTTGGAATAGACTAAGACGGGACGACAATGTTCTATAGAAATCATAGTTATGAGTCAACACGAGTATATAGAACTTATTGCTATTGTCTGCAGCAATATCTTTAATATATTCTACTATCGCATATTTGTTTTGATAATCAAATGAATCAGCTATATCATCCATAACTAAAATTGTATCATGATCCATAGTCTTACGTGCTTCCATTTCAAAGAGAAATTGCAGGATAATGAAAGCGCGTTTTTCGCCTCGACTAAGGATTTTCTCCAGCACGTCTTTCTCCACAGTTGTTTCTGTACTTGAAGTTTCAACGTAAGAAAACTGTAGTTTCGCTGCTTCTTGTTTTAGTATAATATCCTTTTGATTGGCTATAGAAACTTTTATTGGTACATGAAAACGTGCATTATACAGGGCTATAATTTGTTCCCATCTTTCTTGCTGCGAGCTGGCCTCTTCTAAGACTTGCTGTAGTGCCTCTTTATTCTCATTATAAACTTGTATATAAGCATCAAACAGAGGTTTTATCTCATTGTCTGATAAATACCCTAACCAAACCTTTTTTCGGAATACTTCGTAGTTAATGATTTCAGGTATCCATTCAGGATGATTGTTCAAAACAGATTTAAAACCTCTCAATTCGACATTTTTGTCAATTGCTTTTGTGATTTTATCAAAAGCTTTCTTTAAATTTTCATCCTTTAAAAGACGTTGTTGTTCACTATTAATAAGTTCTTGCAACTCTGTCTCGGACGATAATTCCGTATCGTCCTGAAGTACAATTTTATGATTAACACCGAAAAATGAACCATCAGAAACATACTGTTGTAATTGCGCAACATGATACGTTCCAAATGTATGACCGGCCACAGTTCGGAATAGTTTGGAATCCCCTAAAAGTCTATTGTAATTGTCGATATATATATTCAGGTTATCTTTATTAGATTCTATAAATTTCTTAACATTCTCTTTGGTGTCAAATACATCATTATACTTAAATTCAAACTTTGGTAAACCTGATTTGACTTCACTGTTTAAACGTTCAAGTATGCTAAAGATAGTGTCAGCATCATTTTGTTTGAAAGTACCGAATATCTCTTTTTCACAGTCGGAACTTAAAGAGGCACTTTTTAATTTACTTATTAGGAGTTCCTTCTTCTCTGACAATTGTTGATATATAGAATCATACCTGTTTTTCAATTCTGAGCTTGCAAGGAAATTCACAAACGACTTTGAACAATCAATATCATCATCTCCATTAACTACGAACACATTTTCCTTAGACACATCTAAACCGTCCACTTTTAGGATGAAACTCGATTTGTCTTTATCGTGTAGCTTGTCACATGGTTTCTCTTTGGACTGCCCTGATAAATAGCGCATAGTTTTAGCAAAAGATGTTTTCATTGAACCATTTGGAGCATAGATTAAATGTATTTGTTTACCAGGAGTAAACTTGAATTCTTGGTTGAGCTCCTTAATACCATAACAATTTCTCCAATCAATTTTTATTTTTTGTATCATAAATTGCAATAATAGGATTTTGTATTTATGTAAATATCTATTTGTTAACTGTATAATATGCCATTACATTTGTTAGTGAAAGATAGCTATGACTCATTTACTATCAACCACTTTTCTGTCTCGTCAAATGTAGTGTCAATAAAAGTATAATTAATCATCTTATGAGTATCTATCTGCCGATAATTCTCAAATAGCTTACGGCTGAAACGCAATTCAAATGCTAAACGCATATCATCTGTTATATCTTCACCTTCGGCTTGTTTTGCCTCTTTACTTGTTATAGTTCTTATACGAATAATTTCATAAATATCACGAACACCTTCACCTTTTATATAAGGTGCAAAGTAATGGAGGTCATGCAATGAAATGGTTGTTGGGAACTTTGGCCCTGTATAGTATAAAGTGGCATTACCGTCAAGGAAACTTTGTGTATATCCGGGTCGTGAGCTATTTCCAATCAAACCTACAAGAAGGCGATTAGGTACTTGCAATAACGCGCCCTTCTGTGGTATCACTTTCGATATGGTTTCATGCGATTTATTTTGAATAAGTTCTTCTATGAATTGCTCTAAAAGCAATCGGTTATGTGTGTCCTTGGGACGAAGTGGGAATGCTCCAATATTTACCTCATCTATAGTCTTACGGAACTTAGATACGGCAACATCAGTAGGCTCACCATCACCTGGGAACAGGATATAACCACCTATCACTTCTTTTTTCAAAGCGTTTGATTGACAATCTTTATAATAGATGGCATCACGGTATCTATGCATTTGGTTGATTGCATCTTCGGGTGGAACATCTACTCCATTTTTATCCTTTCCATCAATACGATATTTCGCATCAAACAGGTAAGTCATTTTCATTCCTTCTTGCAAATCGTTTTTTGTAAGCTGCAATACAATATCCGGTTTTTGGGGAACAGTTGGTACTACTAGGTCAGTTATACCGACAGAATTATTTTCGCGTTCTGAACTTTTTGGATTATAGATTAGCTCTGCCAGTTCTACATCATCTTTTTTGAAAAGGATGCGCGAATGTTCTCCCTTGCCCAAATCCCATGTAAACAGACCATTCATTTCCATACGGTTTCTGTGGTCTATGTCTTCATTGGATAAATGCAGTTTTTCTTTTACTATATGGCTTACTTCTATAAAGCACCAAATTTCATAAAGCGTTGCTATATCTTTGGTCTGCAAGCGATATATGCCATCATTCAGTGAATAGGAGCGTTGAAGTAGATTCCATGTGCGATATACTTGACTATATCCGGTAGCTTTTTGCAGAACCAAACTCTCTTGATTCATTCCTTTGTAATTTCCTACAGTGCGGAAAAAGGAATTTCGTTGCAGATGTTTAAGTGCCGTTAATGTGGCTTGCATATCATCCTTCATCACATCGGAAGCATTCTTCACAGCTTCTATACGCTTCTTCAATACTTCATATTTGTCAGCAATTTGTCCAAGAGCAAATTTCAGAAACCTGTTTTCCTGTGTATCGTTTGTCCATACATGTTCCTCTACACGGTATAAATGAGCGCAGTCATTTCTGTGTTCTGCCAATTCGTTTTCTATGTAAGAGGGAATAAATGTCAGCTTGTCAGCACGTTTGTAAGCATCCTTTCCATGTAGCCGATGCCGTGGGCGGTCAATGATATTTTTACAAGCCTTTATGAATTTCTGTTGTTCATTGGCAAATACGCTCCACCAGATTATTTCAGGGGTTTCTCCGTTTGTATCGGGCGAAAAACCATGAAAGGTTCTTCGCATATAATCAAGTGAAAGCATCCTGTATTCCTGTTCAATATCCTCGATAATAGTTCTCCAATGCTCGTGATAATTGAGTTTTGTGCTTAACACTTCAAAAGAGAAAACAAACTCACGGGTCTCTGCCCCTACTTGATATATGAACTGTATTTCACTGCGCCCAACCTCATTGCTATAGTTCAAGAAACCGGCTAATATCTGTCTGCGAAAAGTAAATTTCTCATTTTCATTTTGAAGAATGGAACCGAACTGTGCTTTTTTCACATAGTCCTTGAATTCAATCCAAATAGGATAATCGACATTATCAAAAAACACGGCAGGGGCTTGTTGGTTGTCCTCAATCGCAACTCTTTCTCCGATATGGTTGCTTAAAGTAACAGATGCTACTCCCTCTGACCAAGAGTAAGTAGAGTGTAAGCCTTCTTCTCCCACATTATTCTTAGCCTTGCGCCAAATATCATCGAACTTTGTACATTCGACAATCATTTCAAAATCCTGATGTCTTATGGTAAGCAGTTCCATCGTTTCTTGCAGATGTCTGATAGTTTTTAGCTCCAGAAACTTGTATAACCGGATGACAGTCGTCCTTGCATTTCTTTCAGTTTGGCTATGGAAATAGATTCTATTTTCTTATCTTCTCCAGTCAATACCAGCAACTGCGTTTCGATAGTGGTAATCAATTTTTCAAGAAGTGAATGCTTGACTTTTGTATCGTCTCCTTCAATACGCGACAATATTTTCATACTGGTTATTTCATCCAATGCTGTTGCTATGACTTCATCCTCACTGAACTCATTTCCGTTTTCATCCATGTTGTATGGCAAATTGTTTACCACATAAAGTAAGAATTCGTTTCGCGTACGGTAGGCGATTTTGAATGGTGTGCCATTGAGGACGTCATTCACAGCTTGTAAATAGGTCAATACCTTATTGCAGACTTCTTCGTTGTCTGCGTACACATCCACACCTTCTACGGCTGTACCGATCAGCATGTCGCTACTCAGTTTGCCAATTCGTTCGTACCTGCTGTCTAGACCAGCATACAAATCCACTTCATTCATTTCTATTGTCATAGCGCGGTCGAGTACCTTTCGAGAGAAAGAGAAGGTTGTTTCATCCATATTTACCGTACCCACTACAATTAGATTTTGTGGAATGGTGATGCCTTCTTCCAAAAAGCGATTCCTTAATGCTTCATTATCTCCTGTCAGTTCGGCAGTCAATACTCGATACCAATCTTCTGTGCTTTTCTTCAGTATAGGGTCTGTTACAATCGTACCGTCTTCACTGCTTTTACGAGATTCTATTATGCTGAGAAATTCCGCAAAGTATTGTTCCACAGGAGCAAGGTTCATCTCATCCAAGCAAAGGAAATAAGGAGTGTCCAGGTTTTCCCAAGCCCGTGTGATGAATCTTAAGAAATCGCCAATTACATATATGGGACTTCCGCTGACACGACTCACATATCCCATTAATTCCGTAGAGTCATGCCAATTAGGTTTTACCTGAATCATCTCAAAGTTTTTTGGCTTCTGAGCCTTGTATTCAGCGGAATTTTCGTACCAATATGCACGGGCTAGTTCACGGACAATACGGCTTTTACCTGTACCGGATATGCCAGCTAACAAAAGGAAAGGCTTGGTCTTGATGGCGGTAATGATGTCTATATATTTATATACTCGCTCGTCTGTTGAACTCTTATTGGTAGATAGATATTCAAGTAATTCTTTTGTTAAAGGTGTTATTTCTCCTGCTGTGTGAGGATGTGTCGGAATCCATACCAAATGTTTTCTTCCTTTGGAAAAATGAGTATAAAATTCCGATGTGTGAGCAAATAAGCCCTCCCATGCAGAACGGGCACTTCCTGAACCATTCCAAACAGATTCTATATGTAAAGGCTTGTTTTCAACAACCTTATTTACAAACATGCGGAGATTTTCCGTTGTTATATTGGCACTTTTTGTAGAACCTTTTTCCGTATCAACTTTTGTTGCTGATATGTATTTTTCAACATGATCAACACTGTCAAGCTGGATTTTGTTTGTTCCAGCTTTTACATAATCCAAATTAACCCCTTTGGGTAATTCATCGATTAAGTTTAAGAAGTGTTCTAAAGTCAAAGCCATAAACTAATTATTTATGTGATTAATATAGTCATTAATAGAGTTTGCTATGCCGTTAGCTAAAACGAAAGGAACTCCGTTCCCAACTGTTTTAAAGGCATCTGTTAGTGATACATCTTGTGGTAGAATAAAATTTGCGGGCAATGATTGAATAGCCAATGATTCCGCTACAGATATTCTTCGAGGCAGGAAAGGATGTATATGAACCTCATTATTCCCATAAGCGGCTGTTGGTGAATATCGCCATCTGTGTAGGCGTTTATAACATTTCTTTTCCACATCGCCTTCTTCTTTTGTCCTAAATCTTACGATTCCCGCACGTGGTTGGAAATACATATTGGCATTGGGATGATGTGTCACATCATTTTCCGTCCACCAATGTTGTATGGTCAAGTCTTCTATAATACCATTAGGCATAAGCATAGGAGTATTTTCTTGATAGGGAGATTTATTGGGCCAGGGAAGATTCTTTATTTCTTTCAAGTTATATCTTTTATGCGCTTCCCAAGGAAAATTCATTAAGACCCCGTTATCCGCTTGAAGATGTAGCCTATTAACAGCATCTTGGTGAAATCCTATTAATATAATTCTATCTCTATCTTGTGCCGCTCCAAATTCCAAGGAGTTGACAAGTTGTTCTGTTAGAGAATATCCATGTGCTCTAAATTGCTGTTTCAATTCTTCAAAAAACTGTCTATGTCTTGCAGTTCTATATAGTCCTTTAACATTTTCAAAAAGGAAAAAATCCGGGAGTGCTGTACAAATTAGTTGCGCATACGTTCCAGATAGCTTACCATTTTCTCCATCACGTCCTCTATTTTTTCCTGCTACAGAAAAATCGGGACATGGAGGGCCTCCAATAAAACCAGTAAGTTCTTCTTCTTTCGATTCTTCTACCCAATCTATAAGTCTTTGAAGCCTGTCTCCATGCTCTCCATCAATATATTCAGTTATATCTTCTATATGATGACCGTATTTGGGTTCCTGCAATCCCATATTTTGTCTTGCATAACGATAAATACGATCAAAAGCTTCGTGAAATTCATTTACGAAAACAATATTATAATCACCTTGTAATTCGAATCCTAAATCCAAAAAACCAGCACCTGCAAAAAATGAAAATATGTTCATTAGTTATTTTATTCTTTTATTGACCAAAGTAAATCTTTCACATCTACATCTAAACATTCAGCAATCTTGACCAATGTTTCCAAGTTCGGCTGCATGGTGTTAGTACACCATTTCGAAACAGTCCCCGGATCTTTTCCCAACTGCTCTGCTAGCCATTTATTGGTGCGTTTCTTTTCTGCAAGAACCACCTTTAAACGATTTATGTCTTTATTCATACGTTCTATGACATGTTTTAAATACAAAGGTAATCATTATAATCGAGACTTTTTTCTGTTCATAATAGTTTTCTAACAAATATGTGTTGAAAAGCAACTTTATATTGGAATATACTTCAATGATGTATGTTGGAAAATTTACTTAGATTGATTTTCCTTTTCCCTTCTTTCCTTAACTTTTTCCAATCCCGGCATCTTTTTAGCCAATGCACTTTCTCCAGCAGGAAAATAGAGAGGAAAGACTTGAAATAAGAAACTGACAATGTCATTGCGCTTCTTGCCCATGTTGAAAAAAGCAGAGCAGATAAAATACATAAGCTCTTGTTGGCTACAAGTGTCTTGTTGTATGACTATTGAAGGAGCTACTATTAGGTCATGTTCTGCAAATGCGTAAGCGCTTGCAAGAATGGATTTCTGTTCTTCTTCAGTGAACATTTTGATTTTTTCAGCTAACCATTCAAGTTCTTCTCTTTGAAGTGCTTGTTGTTTTTCATTTTGGTGTTCCAGTAAAATAGATACTTTTTCTTGTTCTTTTTCTGTTAAGGCATTTTCCAGTGCCTGGTTTTTTCGTTTAAGAACGTTGAATTTCAGCAAAGCAGCAATGTACATACAGAAATATCCTACTGCAATATCGAATATTAGGACAAGCAGATAATTGTTACTTGAGTTTTGTGTGTCACCAGCCATATACTCACTAATAGGGATAACAGCTAATAGCATAATAATGGCTATTGCATAAAGTACTCTGTATCGTGTTTTATGGTTTACCTGCGGTAAAGAGGCAAACAAAAAGGCGATAATCAAAACGGCAATTATTGCACCGAGTGGTATGAAAGGTGTTCCCATAGGTTTATTGCTCAGTTTGAGGATTAATAACAATACGCCAATAGCCAGCCTTATCAGAACCTTCATGAGCCAAAATTCCCATATCCCTAAGGCTCTTGATGTTTTTCTCTATAGCGCGTTTAGTTACACCAACCTTATTAGCCATATTATCGGCTGTGATTGATGGGTCGGAAATAACAAGATCAATAATTTTTTGTGCGGTTTTATTGATCTTCTTCGGCGTTTTCGATGTGTTTCCTAACTTATCTGCATTTACACCGAACTTTTCGACCGAACTTTCTTCGTTTACACCGAACTTTTCGACCGAACCATTTACTCTGTCGGCTACTTCCTCAACAGGTATTCTTCCGTTCTCACCCCAGTTCAAATTATAGAACGTGGTGTAGAAAGAAGTCGCTTCCGTTTGATATTGTGGTTCTTTGCCAGGCAGGAAATTGGGCAGTTTCTCTGTGAGTTCCCGCATTTTTCGTAAACCAGAGCCACGTTTCTCCATATAGTCCAATTGCGTAAACATATCCGCAATAACAGGGTTACGACGCATGGACGGCACTTTGTATATGTCACGGTCTTGGATTTGCGTACCGTCAAGCATCGCACCGGGTGATACTAATTCTACTCGGTCATCATAGATGTCAATGTGTACTTCACCACCCATAACGGTATAATCTCTATGAATAAGGTGATTTACCAATCCTTCAAAGATGGCACGGTCAGAGTAGTCGGGTAGATTAAGGCGATAGTTGGGCATCTTCACCCAGCCACTCATAGTATAGTTCTTGAAGAAGTCCATACCATATTTTAAGAGCAACACAAGATTAGCCCGATGTTCCACGGAACTGATAGCATCATCCTTGTAGAGTCCCGTCCAACGGGTACAGAAGATGCGAGATTGGAATACGGTGCAATTATCTACAAACAATAGTCCGGCATTGGTTAGTTTACCGTCAGGAGTAACCAGTCCGAATGATTCCAAATATTTGTCATTCCATTCCTGATGAGTTTGCTCATGGAAAGTATTGGCAAGGATGATGAAAGAATGTTTGCTGGCATTCACTTGGGTAGGCAATGAATCCCATGTCATGTGTGTGCCTTTCAACACCAATGAAAGAAGTTGTTGCGAATTGCACTCCACGCTTTCATTGCCAACTCGTACATATGCGGTACGTGTTCCATCTTGATAGTAATAATAAGGTGTAAGTGTTCCAGCTTTTACTTTCACTTCAAGTAAGGTATGTCCTTCGTGCTCTATCGGAATAAGTTGAACTTCCGGCACAGGGTCAAGTCGTGCCTTTATCATTTCACTGATAAAATCAGCATCGGCTTGTGGATTCTCCAAACCAACAATTACTCCGTCATCGTTCACTCCATAGAACAAACTGCCACCATCCGTATTGGCAAAAGCCGACACGGATTTGAGCCACGACTTTACTTTCTTGCGTTCCAACATTTCTTTGAAATCGTAAGCTGAGCATTCCGCTATCAATGTATTGGTATGTATCTGCATAGTTTCCTTATTGTAGTTTGGGTATAATCTCCCAATATGATGTACAAACATACGAAAAATCTCAGGAATAAATGAATAAAAAGGGAGAAATGGCACTGAATGGCTTATTAATAAAGCGTTTGCGGTGACAGACGAAGCCACGGAGAAAAAGGTAAAACGCAAAGAAAAGTGGAATACAGAAGCAGTTAGGTTTTCAAATCATTACCCGCCCGAAGGTCAGTTTTAACAGTTACCGTGACGATTGCTCCGCCTCGCTTAGGTTTGTCTATTAAGGTCTAACTCGTTGATTATTAGTTTTGAAATAGAAAACGAGTATGAGCAGAAGCACATTCAAGGTACTGTTCTATGCGAACGGCAGCAAAGAGAAAAAAGGAATTGTCCCTATCATAAGAAGGGTAACAATTAATGGAACTGTATCGCAGTTCAGTTGCAATGTAACATCCCGAAAGAACTTTGGGATGCTAAAGGGAACAAGGCTAAAGGGAAATGCAAGGAAGCCAGAGAGATTAATCTTGTCTTGGATAATATCAAGGCACAAATCATCAAGCACTACTAGTGCATATCCGACCGTGAAGCGTATATAACCTCAGAAATGGGCAATGCCTATCAAGGTATGGGTAGCGACTATGAAACACTGCTCAAAGCCTTCGATAAAGATTGCGCCAACTTCATGAAACGAGCGGGTAAAGACCGCACCATTAGAATGTACAAGGTAATGCTAAGGGCAAGAAATAATGTCGCAGCTTTCATCAAGGCATTCTATAAGCGAAATGATATGGTCATGTTGGAACTTACGCCTGACTTTATCAAGGAGTTTGCTGCTTATCTTACAACCGAACATAATTTGAAGAACGCCACGATATGGCTCAACTATATGTGGCTGAAAAGTGTGGTGATGCGTGCGCATTATAACGGGCTGATACCGAGAAATCCATTTGCAGAGTTCCATATCAGTCTGAACGTAAAAGAACGTGAGTATCTGACAGAAGATGAGATAAAGGTCATCATGACACATGAATTTGAAATCCATCGCTTGCATTTGTTCGAGACTTATTCGTGTTTGCCTGCTTCACTGCACTCAGTTTCGTGGATATGAAGGAACTGACAACGGATGAAATCATAGAGGTGAACGGCGAGAAATGGATAGTTGGCAACCGACAATGAACGGCTTTTGCATAAGTGTGGAAATCAAGCCTGTAAAACTCTACATTCGGTTTTGGAAGTACAACGATGGGGTAGATGGATTTCCTGATTGGTGCATCATTCTTGTGTATTGCAGATTTACTAAAAAAGTGTGTGTCGTTTCAATAAAATAAAGAAAATCATTTTTTAGAGGGAATATCTAAAAACATTTAAAAAAATTGCTTTGGTAAAAATATTCTTATAAGAATGATATGTGAGCTAAAAACTCAATTACTTAAATATATAGCAATGTTGTTTATTGAAAATAATTATCTTTGCAAACAAACATATCAATCATTCATTATGGATACTATATCAGTAGGAATAAATCAAACAGGTAATGAACAATTTGTTACTTGGATAATAATTGTTGTAGTTTTTATATTTATTATCATACTTTTTCTGCTTAAAATAATCAAGGAGAGAAGAAATAAGGTAGAAGGTGATGGGATTATTCAATCATCCTCAAATGTGTCAAAAGAAAAACCGATACAGATATCTGTTCCAAAACCTTGTCTCGGTAACAAATTAAGTGAAGATTTAGTACAATTATCATCTCAAATTAAAAAGTCGAAAGAAATTGTTAAATCGGAAATTATTCCGTCTGCTAATGAATTAAAAAATAAATCAAGAGAAACATCATTTTCAATTGTAAAAGAGAAGGATGTAAATGCCCCATCGATAATGTCTTCAATGGCTCTTGAGCTTATTGCAAAAGAAGATTACTCTAAATTTTCAAAACCTAAATATATAGGTTACAATCCTATAAATATATTTACGCAAACAGAACCTTTAAACTATCCGTATGTCATAATGCCTTCAAAATCTGGCTGCGTAATCAAATTTCCTCAAAAAGGAAGGACTGGTAGAAAAGGATATAAAGAAGATGATTTCTTGCAATACATACGAAAATATTTTAAGGAAACTTTTAAAATTTATGATGACCGATATGTACTAACTAAAAAGAATCGATATGAACCTGATATTTCGCTTTTGAATGAAAAAGACGGGATCAATATTTTTCTTGATATAGAGATAGATGAACCTTATGAGGGAATCAATGATATAAAAAATAGGAAACCAACGCATTTTCGATTTGCTGATATAAATCGAAATAATGAATTTAAAAATAGAGGATGGATTGTCATACGTTTTGCAGAAATACAAATACATCAAAATCCAGATGGATGTTGCCGTTTTATCGCAGATGTCATTAAAAGCATTTATCCACAATTTAATATACCTTTAGGCCTAGTGGTGACTAAACGTATAGAACCAGTTCTGCAATGGACAAAAGAACTTGCTTTAAATTGGTCAGCTCAAAACTACAGAGAACAATATTTGGGTATTGGACAGTTTGGTTATATACCGATAATACAAGAAACTGATTTTGCACTTATCCAAGACGAAGAGGTCGAAAAAGAGGTTGTTGATGATAAACCTATTGCTTTGTCAGAAAAAAATAGCATTTCTACGCTTTCACAAAATATTATAGATATAGCAATTCGAACAAATAAATATATTGTATTCCAATATGAAAAAGATAAGACTATAGTCAAACCTACCAAATACAAAGAAAATGCTATTGCTGGATATTGTTATGTAAAAAATATGATTCGTAGTTTTGATATATCAAAGATGGAAGATATTCATCTGAAAAGCAGATATTACACATTAAGGTTGTCAGCTAGTGAATTAGGAATTCAGACCGTGGCTAATATGATGAATATTATAATCCCTAATCATAAATATGTCAGAATGGAATATACGAAACCAGCTCGAAGTTTTGTTACTATGGATCCTGAAACAAACAAGTTGATTCAAATGCAAACAAAAGCTGAAACTAGTATTCGTACTATCAGTGATATACAACTTGATACTGAAGGTTGGGGCGAAAACTATATTCGAGCTTATTGCCATAAAAGAGAGGAGGGACGAACATTTTATTTTGGACGAATTAGTCTTTTGGAGATTTTAGATTTATAAATAGCAAGCTTGTCATAATACATCATTCACAAATAGAATAAAGGGGATAGTTTTCTGTTCTTTTTTGATTTTTATGCGTTTACATCTCGTTATTTATGGATAAAAATCGTACTTTTGTGTGCAAGAGCGTGTGTTGCTTATGGATGCTTATTTTCGGATTTGCACTATATTTGCAACACGTTCACGCAAGTTGCTCATACAGAGATGCTGTTGACTTTGAGGAAGTGAAGTAAGGTCGATAATTATCGATAGATTAAGAACAGATATAAAAATAAAAGGAGGTGTGCCGTTCAACGGCACATCTCCTTTTTTATGCACCAAGACCAGACTTTCTCAAGCCAAGGCTTTGTCATTGCCTAAAGATATAGCTTTAGGTATATAAGTTGTTCTTTATGGCAAAGTTACATTTTCGTCCTTACATACCCCAACCAAGCAGTACCATTTCCTCAAAGAATTAATGAAAATATTACGGGAAATGATCTTGTACGTATCATCAATGCCATCGTTGATAACTAATTATTTCATATCATCAAAAGGTAGTGATTGTAGCAATTTCATGTATCTTAACTTATGAAGAAAGAATCAAATCTGCTAAAAGAACAGCTGTTTCTGATTCGTCTTTTTGTGCATCTTTGGGTTTCCATGCCACAACAAATCGTACAGATGCGGATTTTACTTTATAACCTCTTTCTTCCCATTCTGATAATGTATCCTGCATTTTTAATGATAACTTTGCTACAGGCTTATTGGTTAGCGAACTATACAAAAAGAAATTATTGTAAGTCAAAGAATCCCCTCCTCTCAATGCTAAGACTTCTTGCTTCCGTTCTTTGAAAAATCCCAAATAGACATCTTTGTGAGAAAGTTGCAGAACAACATCTTTGGGCATGTCATACTGTCGTTGGTCGACAAAATATCGGTCTGTATTTAAACGATTAAAACAATCTCCGTTCGTATGTACAAACAGCCGGTTTTTCGTACGAGTTATTCCTACATAATACCGGCGCATCAGATGGGCGTTTTTTGAATAATTATCGGATATGAGCATATACACATCGTCAAATTCTCTGCCCTTGGCTTTATGAATGGTCGACACTACAACATCGGCTCCTGAAACATCGCAGAAGTCTTCCACTGACGATTCAAATATAAATTCTTTGAAGTCACTCAGGTATTTCACCTTATTGGTTTGTTCAAACTGTTCTATACAACGCTTCACATACATCAAACTTAGACTCCTGTCATAAGTGGAAAAGGTTACATGCTTGGTTTCCTCCCATAGTTCTTCTGTAATTAGTGGCGTTTTTACTCGTTTGTCTATATATCTTAAGAAATACCTCATCTCGGCCATATTCCAAAAGCGTAAACCGTCCATTGACTGTATTAATTTACAGTTTATGCCATGTTCTCGCAAAAGAGCCACCAGGATGACAGCTTCTTCGTTTGTTTGGGTCAGTATACACGAAGTGCCTTTATCCCTATGTTGAAGCAAGTTTTCGACGAGTGGCTGATACATATACTTTGATTGATGGCGTGTCACTTCTACCCAACCTTCTTCTTTTCTCATGGAGATGATTGGCGTACTTTTTATTCTTTTATCGATAGCTTTCAAGAACCCGTTGGCAAAATCCACCGGATGGCGCGCACTGCGGTAATTCTCGGTCATCTCGACAAATGTGCTTCCACTTTCTTGTGTCAGTCGGTACATATAGCTTGAATCGGAACCACGGAATTCATAGATGTTTTGGTCATCGTCTCCCACTGCTATCACACGTATTTCTTCATTGTTGGTCATCAGAGCCTTAACAAGCGCATGTTCTTCAACTCCCATATCTTGAGCTTCGTCTATGACCAGCACCGTCTTGCCAATTTTGTTTGGCTCTACTTCCCCTTGGGCAATCATCTCGGCTGCTTTTGAAACGACATTTTTTGCATCTTCAAGATTTCCTATCCGTCCCAGAAGGTCGAAGCAATAGGAGTGAAAGGTTTTTATTTCAACAAAATGGGCAGCATTGCCTATTAACTCCATGAGTCTTTGTTTGAATTCCGTAGCGGCTGCCCTTGAGAATGTCAGCATCAGGAGCTGTTCGTGTTTTACGTCTTCAAGTAGCAGAAGTGAGGCAAGTTTGTGGACCAATACTCGTGTTTTCCCGCTGCCCGGCCCGGCTGCAACCACAATGCAACGCGAATCCTTATCGGAAATAATCTCCATTTGACGTTTGGACAGTTGCCCGAACAATTGCTCGTATTTCCGTGGTGTCAGGTTACGTTGTATCTCACTAACTCTGTCCCCTTTGAAATATTTTGTGACAAACTTCCTGTAATCCATCTGGAAATAGTCTTGAACGTATTGTAAGGCTGCGTCGTAATTCTTCACCATCAGATTGGCATATTCGCCTACAATATGTACTTGTTGAATCTTCTGCTTGTAGAATTCATTGAGCATCCGGTAATCGTCTTGCTTGTATCTCGATTTATTGTCTTTTATTCTCTGGATATTCATGGCGTTATAAAGAACCAGAAATCCACCTTCAAGTTTTAGTGCACCGATTTTTGATAAGTACAGAAGTGCTTCTTCCACATCTTCTAACTGAATGTCATCAAGTGTGCCGAAAAGGGATTGGGGGCTTGATTTTATTTGATTCAGAAGTTCTACTACGGAGAATTGGATGGCCTTGTTTGATGAATTCTCCTTTACTGTATCAGAGGCGATTCTGTACAACCATTCTATGGTGAAACGACTTATTTCCAATCGTTTTTCAAAACGTTTGATGGTTGATTCCAAGTTTGCCTGACGACTTATTTCTATATTGCGGGCAGCATCCTCTTTTTTACGAGTATAGCCTTTGATGGTGAGGAAATAGAGTAGTGTCCGAATATCTTTTTCTTTGGATGTATTGATTCCGTCATTTACTGCATTGTCATTCAGTTGCTTGCATGATATTCGTAAAGACTCGTCAGGAATATGGTTGAGGATGTATTGCTCAAGTTTGGCAAAACGTTCGAGAAGTGTTTGTGATTTTCGTTCTGAGTCACCTGCATCCAGCAAGTAGGCAGATATATCTTTACTGTCTGCCAATATACCTTCTTGTCGCATTCGTTCTACTACGGATATTACTTCTTTTTTACTTAGCCCCAATATATCTGCCAGATAATCAATTCGTGATTCTGCTTCTGGATTTTGGGCTTTGGCAATGTGTTTTTGAGATATCAATGATTTGATGATTCGGACTGCCTTTTCTATTTCGTCACTGTCAAAGAGCAGCGATGCTGATATGCGTTTTCTTGCTTCATCCATATTCTTTACAGTGATACCTGTAGCATATACATGAGGTACATTGTTTCCTCTTACCAAATATCCATTTTGTTCCAAAGCTGCTAATGCTGTTCGTACACGGGTTTCAATATCAGATACCGAATCATCCCATCCGGCTTTTCGGGCAATTTCCAATGCAGAACAACTGACTTTCATGCGTTGTCTGGTAAGATCTTTTATCGCTTTCCATATTTGTTGTATTTCACTGATACTTAGTTTTGTCTGGTTCAGTAGTATAAAATGCTTGTCCAAATCATTGTCACTATAAAGCACATAACAACGTGCGCTGAGATTAGGATCACGACCGGCTCTGCCTGCTTCTTGAACATAGTTTTCCAACGAATCAGAAATATCATAATGTACTACAAGACCAACATCTTTTTTATCGACTCCCATACCGAATGCAGACGTAGCCACGATAATGTGTACTTGGTCATTCATGAATGCGTCTTGGTTGGCAATTTTTTCATCAGCTTCCATTTTACCATTGAAAGGTAGTGCCTTATAACCGTCGCGGGTCAATTTGGCTGCCAGTTCTTTCGTTCGTTTGGTACGTGATACGTAAACAATTGTCGGACAATTGGATTCAGCCACAAGCTCTCTTAGTTTCAAATATTTGTCATTGTCACTATCGGCATGTATGACAGAATAACGCAGATTTGTTCTTGAGGCCGTTGATGCGAATAATTCTAACTCTAAATTCAATGTTTGTTTGAAATAGTCGCAGATGTCTTGTATTACCTTCTGTTTTGCTGTAGCTGTAAAGCAGGATATGGGTATTGGATTTTTACATTTTTTCTTTTGCTGGTATTCTCGGATGAATTTGCCTATGTAGAGATAGTCAACTCTGAAATCCTGCCCCCATGAAGAAAAGCAATGTGCTTCGTCTATCACAAACCTTACAACGTGGCGTGCTGTCAATATCTTTTCAATAGTTTTTGAGCGAAGCATTTCGGGAGATATATACAAAAGTGAGGCTTCTCCGTCCTGTACTCTTTGTATTGACAGTGCTCTTGTGATGGGGTCTAACATTCCATTTATGGTTACAGCGTCTGTAATGCCTCTGTCGGCAAGGTTGTCTACTTGGTCTTTCATTAGTGACTGCAAGGGAGAGATGACGACCGTAAGTCCGTGTACAGAACGTCCTGCCATTAGTGCCGGTAATTGGAAGGTAAGCGATTTACCTCCACCGGTAGGAAATATCGCCAGCAGTGATTTGCCTTTTACCGCAGCTTGAGTTGCTTGTTCCTGTAGTGGTTCACCTTCATAGGTCCGGAATTGTTCATATCCGAAAAATGCTTTTAAGTTATGGTGCACATCTAATTGCGTATTGCAATAGTTACAGCCTTTCTGGCAACTGGTGTGACGTAGGAGTTTTACAATAAATTCCACTTCCGGATAATTGTGAAGTACCCATCCGGGAGTGATGGAACGATAATCGGTAGTATCAATCAAAGCCAAAGCATATGCCAATCCGCATGGATATTGTTCGATAAGCATGTCAAGGTCGGCATGTTGGCAAATCTTTCCTGCATAAAGTTTTTTTATAAGTTCAGGTATTCCTTCATTGGTATATTCCGCATCCACCATACTCAGGAACCCCTTAAATTCTTTCTTATCTTTCAGCAGCGATGCAAATAACCTGCGCTTTTCGTTCGGCAATGAGTGCCAGCGCGCTATTTCGTCTAATAGTAGTGCTTTCGCTTTTTCGCAGTCGTTCACCGGATTATTTATTTGTTCGCTTGTCAGTTTGTCATCTTTCACAAGCCTATGGTAAGGACGTTCTGGAAATAATAAAGGTGATACATAAAGTGTATCGACTAAAATCCAACGGCATGTTTTGTTTGCGAACAGATACTTAGCATCATGATGAATAATGTTGTGGCCGCAGATATAGTCTGTCTCATTAATAAATTCAAATAATTCTTCTTTCGAAGCTTTATGATAGGCGGCGCCATCGTAGCGAAGTGCTCCAATGTCATGGATCTTATGTTCCTTCAAACTAACCTCAATATCTATTATAGTATAGTTATAGTGTGAGGTATCGTATGGTACAGATGTGGTTTTATTACCGATGACATTGTTTGTGTCCTCAGTTTTCTTGATTCCTATGAGTCTGCTCCATATTGACATATTTCAATATAATAAGTTGTTTTATAATTTGAACTTGTTATGTATCTGTATGGTTTTCTTGATTGTTGTTCGAGTATGATAACTCAATGTACACAAAGGTAAGGATAAAATCATATATTCTGTTAAAATTACTGTTTTCTTATGATTTTTATGTGTTTACATTAACTTGCTTATGAATAAAAATCTTTCCTTTATTTATTTTCTTTTTTACCAAATATTGATAGGGTTTTCCAATTCCAAACCATCTTATAGGTAGAAACAAGAATTATTCACCTTTTAAACTATACGGAGATGAAAAAGCGAGTTGGAATAGCAATCGGTTGGTTGATGCTTTGGGGGATACTGGGTATTACTCCCTTGCAAGCACAGGAAGAAGTGGAAAATTACTTCACCGTTACAGGAGTTGTGAAAGATAAGGAAAATAAGAAAAAGTTGGAAAATGTAAATGTATCTGTTCCCGGTACGAATATAGGTACTGTTACGAATTCGGATGGAGTGTTTGCCTTGAAGATAAAGGATGCAGAAAGCGCCTGGGGGTTGGAAGTATCTCACATCGGATATTTGAATACCCAGATTTCTCTGAAGGGGAACAAAGATTTATCCGATCTGACTATCTGGATGATACCGGCTCCTAATCTGTTGAGTGAAATTGTGATTTTTGGCAATAACGGGCGTGCCATTGTAGAAGAGGCTATCAGAAAAATACCGGTGAATTATTCATCGGGTCCGAATATGCTCACGGCATTTTATAGGGAGACGGTACAAAAAAGGCGTCGCTATATCAGTGTGTCGGAAGCCGTGATCGATGTATACAAAACGAGCTATGCCACCCGGGAAGCGGCTAATGACCGGGTACAACTCCAAAAAGGACGACGCCTGTTGAGTCAAAAGACGAGTGATACGCTTGCTGTAAAAGTGGTGGGTGGTCCCAGTTTGTCAATCTATCTTGATGTAGTGAAGAACCAGAATGCACTATTGAGTACAGGAGATTTAGATTTCTACGATTTTTACTTTGAAGAGCCGGTGAATTTCGATAACCGTATGCACTATGTGGTCAGCTTCCATCCAAGAGTCAATTTAATGTATGCTTTGTTTTACGGGAAATTTTATATTGACTTTGAAAAGCTGTCGTTCACTCGTGCGGAGTTTTCATTGGATATGCGGAATAAGACGAAAGCCGTAGAAGCTATTCTCCATCGGAAACCTCTTGGGCTACGGTTCAAACCACAAGAGGTTTCTTATCTGGTGACTTATAAGGAACAGAACGGAAAGACCTATTTGAATTATATTTGGAATACGATTCGCTTCAAGTGCGACTGGAAAAAACGCCTGTTCTCTTCCGGCTATACGGTATTTTCCGAAATGGTGGTGACGGACCGGCAAGAGGATGGCTTTACGGCTATTTCCAATAAGAATGCTTTTAAAGAGAAACAGGTGTTTTATGACCTGGTAAACGAATATTGGAATGAAGACTTCTGGAAAGAGTATAATATTATTGAACCTACCGAGTCTTTAGAACATGCCGTAGATAAATTGAAGAAGCAATCTCATTAGATTTCAGATAGTTTTTCTTATATTTGATACCAATACAATAATTCCGGTATATGCTGAATGAACTGTTCATACTGGCTAAGATAAAAGAGGGTGATATAAAAGCGTTTGAGAATGTTTTCAGACGTTATTATTCTCCTCTTTGCTGGTATGCAGCAGGCATTACGGGTGAAATGGAGACGGCAGAGGAGATAGTAGGAGAACTATTCTATCTATTTTGGAAGGATCGGGAAAAATTACAGATATTCCGGTCAATTAAAAGTTATCTGTACAAAGCAGTGTGCAATGAAGCGCTTCAGTATTGCCGCCATAAAGAAGTTGAAGAGCGGCATCGCGAATACGTACTGGCTACCGATACTTTCGGGCAGGGAACGGATCCCCAACGGGATTTGGAGTATGAAGAATTGCAGGCACTGATTCGGCATACGCTTGACAAACTCCCCGGACGCCGGCTTCGTATATTTGAGATGCATCGTATGGAAGGTAAAAAGTATGCCGAGATTGCCCTGGCTCTCTCCCTTTCAGTGAAGACAGTGGAGGCGGAGATGACGAAAGCACTCTGTACTTTACGAAAAGAAATCGATAATTATATTTTAGCGAAATGATTGAAGTGAACAAAAATAGTACAAGGACGGATGTAGCGTGGAAACGTTTATATAGCCGCTTGAACCAAGATAATCTGCTTCCGGCCACCGGAGAAGAGACGATACATCGTAGGCTTTTCTTGAAATGGGGAAGGGTGGCTGCGGCTGTGTTTATAGGGGCTGTCTGCTTGGCATCGGTTCTGTGGATTGCACCGGGAAACAGGCATACCGGCTTGAATTTGGTGATACAGGAAAATCGCGAAGCATCTACTTTGGTTACAACTCTTGAAGACGGTTCTATTGTCTATTTAGGACAACAAAGTACTCTGAAATATCCCGAACACTTTGCTGCGGATAAGCGGGAAGTAAATCTCCGTGGAGAAGCTTTTTTTAATGTGACCAGAAAATATGAACAGACTTTCCTGATCGAAACAGAGAAAGTGCGGATCGAAGTGTTGGGTACGGCTTTTAATGTCCGCAGTAACGAAAAAGGTCTTTTCTGCCTGTCTGTGCGACGGGGCAGGGTAAGGGTTTCGATGAAGCAGGGAGGACACAGTGTACTGGTAGATGCCGGGAAGACAGTTACATTGCAGGAAGAGCGGTTGCAACTGAGTGATACCCGGGAGTCTGGCGAGTCCGGACGTTATACAAGAAATATACGTTTTAAGGATGAATGTCTGGAAGATATTTTGCGGGTGGTGAATGATGAAAATTCCGCATTACGGTTACAGGTCGGCTCTCCAGCTTTAAACCGACGGAGACTGACTATTGAATTTTCGGACAGTTCTCCCGAAATGGTTGCTGAATTGATCTGCTATGCATTGGGCTTGAAGTGTTCGCGCGAGGACGGCAAATTGATACTGTCCGAATGAGAATTCTTTAAATCATTTCGGATAATAATATCTTTAATAAGGCTGGATGATGATCTCTCTAAATAATAGGCAAATAACGGTTTCTTAAATATAGAATTATGAAATACTGCCGTCTCTTTATGTTCTTCTTGGGATTGTTTCTCATTGCTGCCGGTACGCTGAGAGCAGACGGAGACGATGTGCTTGATCGCCTCATCAGGTTGCCTAAGATGAAAGGTACGGTATATGCTTTATTAGGCAAGGTTTCGGAATGTTCCGGATACCTTTTTGTTTACGATAGTAAAATTGTGAACAATGATGCCGTGGTAAGGATAAAGGGTAAAGAGTGTACGGTTCGACAGGCCATTTACGGGATAATAGGCAATAAAACGTTGGAACTTAAGGTGATAGGGCAGCATATCCTTATTTTACATGCCGATGGCAGAAGAACTGAAATAGAGAAAGAAACCGGACTGTCTTATCCGGCCTATTTTACGGTTTCCGGTAGATTGCGAGACAAAGAGACGGGAGAGTCTATCGTAAATGCATCTGTCGCTATTCAGGGAACTTCAATGGGAAATGTTACGAATAAAGATGGCGGGTTCCGGCTTCATCTGCCGGATTCTTTAAGACATTGTACTCTTTCCTTTTCTCATCTGGGATATGTAGCACAGGATGTTGAAGCGGCTGTTTTGGCTGGCCGTGATAACATACTAAGTCTGGAACCGAAGGTTGTTCCTTTACAGGAACTTCTGATTCGGTTGGTAGAACCCGGAAAGCTGTTACGGGAAATGATCGAGTGCCGGAAAGAAAATTATTCGTTGAATCCTGTCTATCTGACAACGTTCTATCGGGAAGGAGTTCAATTGAAAGGTAAGTTTCAAAGCTTGACGGAAGCAGTTTTCAAAGTATATAAAAGTTCTTTGTTGGACTCCGATATGCCGGACCAAGTGAAATTGTTGAAGATGAACCGGATGGATAACCGGGAAAATACCGACAGTTTGATAGCTAAAATACGGGCAGGTATCCAGGCTTGCCTGCAACTTGATGTGATGAAGGATTTACCCGATTTTCTGTCGGTCGATTCGGAGGATAACCCATATGTATATACTTCCGGCGGTATTACTTTTTTGGACGATCGTTGTGTCAATGTAGTCTGCTTCGGGCAAAAGCCGGGAGTCAAAGAACCGCTCTATTGTGGCGAGTTGTATATCGATTCGGAAAATGGTGCATTGCTGAAGGCCTGTATTGAAGTACAACCTCGATATATAAAGAGGGCTACGCGGATTTTTGTTGTCCGGCAAGCGCAGAATGTAAACTTGACTACCCAGAAGGTAGTATATACCATCTCTTATAAGCCATGGAACGGAACGTATTATATCCATCATATTCGCGGCGATCTGTATTTCAAAATGAAGAAGAAGCGTGTATTATTCAGTAACCCTACACTGCATACTTGGTTTGAGATGGTGACTTGCAGAGTGGATACAGAGCATGTCGTTCGTTTTTCCCGTACCGAGCGGATACCTACTCATGCGGTTTTTTCGGACATGAATTTCAAATACGATGAACGTTTTTGGGAAGATTTCAATGTTATTCCATTGGAAGAGGAACTGAGCAGGATTATCGAAAAAGTGGCATTAAAGATCGAGCAAATCGATCATCCGGAAGAATCCAGATGAGCTTGTAGGAGAATCATAACTCATCTTATTATCAGAGATATTCCGAAAATATTCATTAGTTTTGTAGTCATCTTTTCCAGTATTTTCGGTTTATATATTTTGAGGTGACATGGAAAGAACGGAGGAGATTCGGGGAGCTATAATCCGGACGCAATACTTTTGAAAACAATAAGTTATGATTAAACAAGATTATCTGTTACGTATGATTCAGGAGATTATTTCATTGATAGCCAATGCGATACTGAATAAAAAGAAAATCCGTCAGCAGGAGTGGGTGGAGTATGATTGTCTGACCGGACAGATATTGGGCTTTCCTGCGGAACAACTGATAGGTATGGATATGCAGGAACTGATTGAGCAATACGAAGGCGATCCTGATAGAATGGGGAAGATAGAGTTGGCTGCCATGACTTTGTTGAAAATGTCCGATGAAACGGATGCCGATCATCTTTTACAGAAATCCAAGCTCCGGCAGGAGGGGATGGAGTTGTTGAAATATGTTCAGAAAGCGGGGAACACCTTTTCCATCCAGCGTGTGGCATTGATTAATTTGTTAGAGATGAACGGATAAGCAGAGTGCTGCGGATGGCAGTGAGAAATGCGCTGTTAAAACTTCATGGTATACATATCCATTTATTCTGAAAAACTGTATCTTTGTGCCCGATTGTAAAATAGCGTTTTGATATGGAATTACCTAAAGACCCGATGATGCTGTTCAGCGTTGTCAATATGAAACTTCGTGATCATTATTCTTCATTGGATGAACTGTGTGATGATCTGCACATTGATAAAGACGATATTATCGGCCGGCTGAAAGCTGCCGGTTTTGAATACAGCCCCGAACATAATAAGTTTTGGTAATCCTCACAAACATCTCCGGCTGTTTGGTTGTTATACCCCCAAAACATATATCGGGGTATGTTCGCACGTTGGAAAAGCTTGAAAGGAGTCAGAGGATGGTATGTTTGGAAATTAAAACTGATTGATGCCAGATTGTATTTCGTCAGTATCTTTGTGGGATTACTGACGGGACTTGTGGCCGTACCCTATCATTATCTGTTACAGTTCTTTTTTGATACCCGGCGTACTTTTTTCGATGCTCACCCTCGTTGGTATTGGCATATTCCGTTGTTTTTGGCATTGTGGGGTATTCTTATTTTTGTCGCTTGGCTGGTCGGCAAAATGCCGCTTATTACTGGAGGAGGTATTCCGCAGACACGCGGAGTGATTAACGGCCGTATTTCCTATAAACATCCTTTCATCGAGATGGTCTCCAAATTTGCGGGCGGTGTACTTGCACTTACAGCCGGTTTGTCCTTGGGGCGTGAAGGACCATCGGTGCAGATCGGTTCTTATGTGGGGTGTCTTGTTTCCAAATGGACAAGGGTACTTTCGGGAGAGCGTAAACAGCTTCTTGCTGCCGGGGCAGGAGCCGGGCTGGCAGCCGCTTTTGCAGCTCCGTTGGCCTCATCATTATTGGTTATCGAGTCTATTGAGCGTTTTGATGCGCCAAAAACTGCCATCACTACATTGCTTGCGGGTGTTGTGGCAGGAGGGGTGGCCAGTTGGCTGTTTCCTGTCAATCCCTACCATCTGATAGATGCCATTGAGCCGTTGCTTCCTTTTCTTTCCCAATTGAAACTGTTTTTATTGCTGGCGGTGGTGATTTCTCTTTTTGGGAAGTTCTATTCTGAAGTGACCTTGTATTTTAAGCAAGTTTATACCGGTGTAAAGCATCCGGCATATATGAAGATGCTCTATTTGCTGGTAGTAGCTTACTCTATCTCGCTGGTACAGGTAAATCTGACGGGGGGAGGAGAGCAGTTTTTGCTGGAACAGGCTTCCGGTAATGGCAGCATCCAAATAATGTGGGTGGTAGCTATGATGATGCTTCATTTTGTGTTTACAGCACTTTCCGTTTCTTCCGGATTGCCGGGAGGAAATTTCATTCCTACTTTGGTTACCGGAGGATTGTTCGGGCAAGTGATCGCTTTGATATTGGTGCAGAGAGGTTTCATCGCACAGGAGAATGTGAGCTATGTGATGCTGATTTGTATGTCCGCTTTCTTGGTGGCCGTTATCCGGACGCCATTGACGGCTATTGTCTTAATCACTGAAATCACCGGACATTTCGAAGTGTTTTATCCTTCTGTGGTGGTGGGCGGATTGACTTACTATTTTACGGAATTGCTTCAGATACAGCCTTTCAACGTCACTCTTTACGATGATATGATTCATACTCCGGATTTTCAGAAGCAGAAACGCTATACTCTTTCCGTTGAAATCATGACCGGTTCCTATCTGGATGGTAAAGAGGTTGATGAATTACGGTTACCCGAACGCTGTATCATCATCAATGTACACCGTGACCGAAAGGATCTGAAACCGGATGGAATACGGTTGATTCCGGGTGATCAGGTGCAGATAGAAATGGATGCACAGGATATTGAAAAGTTATACGAACCATTGGTTAGTATGGCAAATATTTATTGAAAAGGCTTGAATGGTGAGCAAAACTGTAATAGTTATAGGCTATTTCGATGCTTTTTACTAATAATTCTTTGTTTTCTATTTCTTTTGTCTATATTTGCAGCCATACTTAAAAATAACACCTACTGAGATGAAAAAACACGATTCTCTTTTCTTTCTCTGCGTGCTTGTCTGTTTCCTCCCTTTTTTCTTGAGTGATGCAGTATATGATGCTTATAAGCAGTTCAATGCCTCCCACGGCATGGTGATGAGTTTTATCAAGTTTGCCATTCTCTCCACTTTGGGCGAAGTTATCGGTCTGCGTATCAGCACCGGTGTTTATCATCGTTCCGGTTTTGGCATTCTGCCGCGTGCCTTTGTCTGGGGCTTGCTTGGGTTGGGGATAAACATGGCTTTTGTGGTTTTCTCGGCGGGAGTTCCCGCATTTGCTTCCTATTTGGGAGTGCAGGATGCTTCCGGTATTATGTCCGGTCCTTTTTCATTGGATAAGGTATTACTTGCATTGGCCATTTCTGTGACTATGAATACTATTTTCGGGCCGGTATTTATGACGTTGCACAAGGTTACCGATACCCATATTCTGGCTACCGGAGGGACGTTGAAAGGTTTCTTTACTCCCATCCCTATGGGAAAAATATTGCAGGGGTTGAATTGGAAAGTGCAATGGGGATTCGTGTTTAAGAAAACCATTCCTTTTTTCTGGTTTCCTGCTCATACGATTACGTTTTTATTGCCCGGTGATGCTCGTGTGTTGTTTGCTGCTCTGTTAGGGGTAGTGCTTGGCATATTCTTGGCTGTGGCTGCACGTAAATAGATGGAATAGTGTGTTTTTTATTAAAATACCACTGAGAATTTACCCCTTTCACCACCTTCACCTTTTTGCTCAATTCCCTTATTCATCGGATATACAGGGTGAAGGGGCACTCGGTCTTTTGTGCACCGTGCAAAGTTCTTCTAAGAACGGTGCATTCACACTGTATGGATAGTGCTCGGAGGAAGTAAGCATCCTGCTTACGGTTGTTGACATGCCGCGTCGTTTCTTTTTAGCGGGGGTTCACCTTGTCTGCCCGATGAATAAAGGGATTGAGCAAAAAAGGTGAAGGTGGTGAAGACGGGAAGAATATGTTGGATACCGACTGTTATAAAGGGAATTTTAAACTATAAAAGAAAAGATGTAGCAGATTTTAAAAAAAGATGCTACATTCTTTTTCTTAACTTGCTACATCTTTTAGGGAAAGACGGAAGTCTTTTGCGAGAAGCTGCTACGTCTTTTTCTTAATCCGATTGCGTTTCTACTATCAATTGCATTTCATTCCACTGCCGGTTACATCGCATTGGGTTTTCGAGTTATTCCTTTTGCAATTGTACATTTGTCGAATGAAACTCTATTTGGATTCCGACTGCTCTCTTAACCATGCGATTTCCTGCGGCCATAGTGTTTCGTCTATCGTCTCAAGTATAAGCGGCATATTGTCGAAACGTGGGTCACGCATCAATTTCTCAAAGAAAGGGAATCCGATAAAACCTTTTCCGATGCTGTCGTGGCGGTCCACGCGGCTACCCAATGCTTTCTTCGAGTCATTGAGGTGCATGGCGCGAAGATATTGAAAGCCGACCACTTCTTCAAACTCATTGAAAACCTTTTCATAATCTTCCAACAGGTCATAGCCGGCGGTAAAAGTATGGCAGGTATCCAAGCAGACCCCTACGCGGGTTTTATCTTCCACACGGTCGATGATGTACTTTAAATGCCAGAACTCATTACCGAGGTTACTGCCTTGCCCGGCGGTGTTCTCGATGACTGCCGTCACCTCTTTCGTTTTTTCTAAAGTGATGTTGATACTTTCCGCGATGAGGCTAAGGCAATCTTCTACAGAAATTTTGTTCAGATGACTACCGGGATGGAAATTTAACAATTTCAGTCCTAACTGTTCGCAACGCTGCATTTCGTCCAAAAAGGCAGCGCGGCTTTTCTCCAATCCCTCCGGTTCCGGATGTCCGAGGTTGATCAGGTAACTGTCGTGCGGAAGGATGTATTCCGGTTGGAAATCATACTTGGCGCAGTTCTCTTTAAAAAGGCGTATACTCTCTTCCGTCAATGGCTTACTTACCCATTGGCGTTGGTTCTTAGTGAAAAGTGCAAAGGCATTTGCGCCTATTTTGTGTGCATTGACGGGAGCGCTTTCTACACCACCCGATGCACTGACATGTGCTCCGATATATTTCATGAAGTTTCTTTTTTTATTCTATAATCCAATGTTCTATATTACGTTCTTTTTGTGAGAAGTTGACTCCGACTTTAACGAGTGTCCTTCCATCGGCGATGTATGGGATAAGGTATCCTTTTTCATTGATCCGTTCCTTCTTTAATGGGGTTTATCATAGCTTTTTCAAGCACTTGGTTTGGTTTACAAAGATAGATAAATTCCCGTTGATACAACAAGGAGTAACCCATAAATGTTTCTTTCATGCAGACCAAGAAGAAATTTTGGTTATGCCACGGATCGGAAAGGAATTTGAAGCCTGTGATATGTGGGAAAGATACAGGTACTCCACTGGGTTGTACGGGTATTTATGTGAAAAATATGAATCCCCTTTCTCGCTTTGTCGATGGCAAGAGAGGGGATTATAAACAGAGTGATAATTGAAAACTTTACGCCAGATTACCTATTTCATCCAGATTCTTTTGAATATCCTCGTCACTGAGCGAGTAGTTCATCAAGTCTCCTGCCAGGTATTTATCATACGATGCCATATCGATGAGACCGTGACCGGAAAGATTGAATAAGATCACTTTCTCTTCTCCGGCCTCCTTACATTTATTGGCTTCACGGATGGTGGCGGCAATGGCATGGCACGATTCGGGAGCAGGAATGATACCTTCGGCCTGTGCGAAAAGGCAACCGGCTTCGAAGGATTCGAGCTGCTTGATATCTACCGCTTCCATTAGTCCGTCTTTCAACAACTGAGAAACGATGACACCTGCACCATGATAGCGAAGGCCGCCTGCATGAATATTTGCCGGAGCAAAATTGTGGCCTAAAGTGAACATGGGCAATAAGGGGGTATACCCTGCTTCATCTCCAAAGTCGTATTGGAACTTTCCGCGTGTCAGTTTCGGACAAGAAGCCGGCTCTGCTGCGATAAAACGTGTCTTTTTTCCTTCAAGGATGTTGTGACGTATAAAGGGGAAAGAAATTCCGCCGAAGTTGGAACCGCCTCCAAAACAGGCAATCACCATGTCGGGGTATTCTCCGGCCATCTCCATCTGCTTTTCAGCTTCCAGTCCGATGACGGTTTGATGTAAAGCCACATGACTGAGCACCGAACCGAGGGTATACTTGCAGTTCGGAGTTGTTTGTGCCAGCTCGATCGCTTCGGAAATGGCGGTACCTAATGAACCTTGATAATTCGGATGGGCAGTCAGTATATCTTTTCCTGCGCGGGTAGACATGGAGGGGGAAGGGGTAACCTGTGCGCCGAATGTCTGCATAATACTGCGGCGGTATGGCTTTTGCTCATAGCTGATCTTTACTTGATATACGGCCGCTTCCAGTCCGAAAAGTTTAGCGGCATATGCCAGTGACGCCCCCCATTGTCCGGCTCCGGTTTCTGTTGTAACGTTTGTTACACCCTCTTTTTTGCAATAATAAGCTTGCGGAATGGCAGAGTTCAGTTTGTGTGATCCCATCGGGCTTACACTTTCGTTCTTGAAATAAATATGTGCCGGAGTACCCAGTGCTTTCTCCAGTCCGTAAGCGCGCACCAAAGGGGTACTGCGATAATATTTGTACATTTCGCGCACTTCCTCGGGAATCTCGATCCATTTATCTGTTTGGTTTAATTCCTGGCGGCAGAGTTCTTCTGCAAATATCGGGTAAAGATCTTCGGCTTTCAGAGGTTGTTTGGTACCGGGATGTAAGGGAGGCATCGGTTTGGTTACCATGTCAGCCTGAATGTTGTACCAATAGCGTGGAATTTCATCTTCGGGTAGTATATACCTTTTAGTTTTATTACTCATAATATTGTGGTTTTTGATATTTTAGTTGCCAAAAATAAACATAATTTTTAATACGGTGATTAAATACGCAACAAAGAATAGAATTAATTGTTATTTTGTTTAAGTTTGCAACTGAAATAATGTGTCAATGCGGCAATCTGTTAATGACCCGGATTCCATGGGATAACTTAATTGTGCACGAATTGGAAAGTGAATGCATGGGTACATTATTTTGTATAGCCGGTTGGTATATGGGTATGTTGGCACATTAACACATTATTGATTATGAAGATTTATCATAAAATACTACTGTATCAAAATAAACTACTACAACCCTATGTACGTATTTTGCTTAGGATGATGGCGGTTCTTACTTACATGGCTTCTTTACTTTTGATTGTGGGTGTGGTTTATGAACATGGTTTTCCTCTTTCTGCAACCGATATTTCGCATCTGAAAATTTTGTATAAAGCGGTATGGATCATCTTCCTGATAGATGTTACATTACATATTTTTCTTGAATATAAAGGAACAAAGAAAAACTTCCGGAAGTTGGCGTGGATATTGAGTTGGCTACTTTATCTGACGTTAGTTCCCGTTATATTCCATCGTCCCGATGAAGAGGGAGCCATTTTGTATGTATGGGATTTTTTGGGTAGCAAACTTTATCATATTCCTCTTTTGCTTCTTTTTTCTTTTCTTAATTTATCAAACGGACTGGTACGTTTGCTGGGGCGGAGAACCAATCCGTCATTGATTCTTGCAGTGAGTTTCTTCGTAATAATTCTGATTGGTACGGGATTGTTGTTATTGCCTCGTTGCACAGTAGAAGGGGTCGTATTGTCGTGGGTGGATGCCTTGTTTACTTCGACAAGCGCCGTATGTGTAACAGGCTTAGTGCCCGTGGATGTATCGGCAACGTTTACGCCGATGGGGCTGACGGTTATTATTCTCTTGATTCAGGTCGGAGGTTTGGGAGTCATGACATTGACCAGTTTCTTTGCGATGTTCTTCATGGGAAATACCTCGTTGTATAATCAATTGGTAGTGCGTGATATGGTAAGTTCCAATTCTCTGGGATCTTTACTGTCTACTTTACTTTATATTTTAGGTTTTACCATGGTGATAGAAGGTGCAGGAATGGTATCTATCTGGCTGGGTATACACGGCACGTTGGGGATGAGTCTGGAGGAAGAACTGGCATTCTCGGCTTTTCATTCCATTTCCGCTTTTTGTAATGCGGGCTTTTCTACGCTTCCCGGAAATTTAGGCAATCCGATGGTGATGACCGGGCACAATTCTCTTTATATTTCAGTTTCTTTATTGATTATTTTAGGAGGAATCGGATTTCCTATTCTGGTGAATTTCAAAGATATAGTACTCTATCATTTACGTCGTTTCTGGAAATTTGTGCGTACTCTGAAGCTTGACAGGCATAAAAAACAACATTTGTACAACCTGAATACGAAGATTGTGCTGATTGTGACTTTATTATTGTTAGTATTGGGCACATTGGCGGTTGCTGCTTTCGAATGGAACGGTTCTTTTGCCGGAATGTCCGTAGCCGACAAATGGACACAGGCTTTTTTCAATGCCACTTGTCCGCGAACAGCAGGATTCAGTAGTGTGGACTTAACGAGCTTGAGTGTGCAGACTATATTGATTTATATATTTCTAATGTGGATTGGCGGTGCGGCTCAATCCACTGCCGGCGGTGTCAAGGTGAACGCTTTTGCAGTTGTGGTTCTCAATTTAATAGCTGTTCTACGCGGAACGGAACGTGTCGAGGTGTTCGGGCGCGAACTTTCCCACGATTCTATCCGGCGTTCCAATGCAACGGTGGTGATGTCTCTCGGGGTATTGTTCTTGTTTATTTTCGTATTGAGTATATTAGAACCGAAAATGTCGGTCATGACACTTACGTTTGAGTGTGTGTCTGCGCTAAGCACGGTTGGTTCGAGTTTGAACGCTACTCCTCTGCTTCGCGATGAAAGCAAATTGTTGGTGGCTTTGTTGATGTTTGTGGGGCGTGTAGGGTTGATAACCTTGATGTTAGGAATTGTGAAACAGAAAAAGAATACGAAATATCGTTATCCGAGTGATGATATAATAATTAACTAATATGCCAATGTGCCGACTGGCTGCGCAATAATGGGAAAAACGTCATGTGCAGACGAAGGCAGTGGTTAATTGAAAAAATAGGAGGATATGAAATACATTATTATTGGCTTAGGAAATTATGGGCATGTGTTGGCAGAAGAATTTTCTGCTTTGGGGCATGAAGTGATAGGGGCGGATATTAGTGAGAGTCGTGTAGACAGCATTAAGGATAAAGTGGCTACGGCTTTTGTGATCGATGCTACGGACGAGCAGTCATTGAGTGTACTTCCATTGAACAGTGTGGATGTGGTGATTGTGGCGATTGGTGAAAATTTTGGTGCTTCTATCCGCGTGGTGGCTTTGTTGAAGCAAAAAAAAGTGCAGCATATCTATGCGCGCGCCATTGATAATGTACATAAAGCAGTTCTGGAAGCTTTCAGTTTGGATAAGATTCTGACACCGGAAGAAGATGCGGCCCGTAGCTTGGTTCGTCTGTTTGATTTTGGTACTTCCATGGAAGTTTTCCGGATAGATGCAGAGTATTATATCGTCAAGTTCCGTGTTCCGGAAAAATTTATCGGCTATTTTGTGAATGAGTTGAAGCTGAACGAAGAGTTTCATTTGAAGATCATAGGCTTGAAGCGTGCGGAAAAAATAGAAAATTGTCTTGGTATATCGTTGACTGATAGTAAGATTGTAAATGAATTACCGGAGAATGATAAGATACAGGAAGGGGATGAACTGGTGTGTTACGGTAAATACAAAGACTTCCAGAAATTGTGGAAAGCTTTATAATTTAAAACTATATACTCTTATATGGTAAGAGTATATAGTTTTACTATACAAAAGTGTATACTTTTGTATGACAAGAGTATACACTTTAATTTTGACTTTATCTGTCGGCTTTCAAAGCTTCTTCCAAGTTGATGCCTAATGCTTTGGCAACACCTGTGCCATAAGCAGGATCGGCCTTATAGCAGTTGCGTACATGGCGTTGCTTGATGAATAGTTCGGAATCACCCATGGCACGAGCCGTGTTTTCGAAGAGTAATTGCTGTTCGTCTGCCGGCATCAATCGGAAAAGGTCGCCCGGTTGACTGTAGTAATCATCGTCATATTCCCGTTCGTTATAGTTATAGATGTCACCGTGAACTTTCAAGGGCGGTTCTTTCTTTTCCGGAGAATCTTTCCATTCACCGTAACTATTGGGTTCATAACCTTTGGTTGCGCCATAATTGCCATCTACCCGCATCGATCCATCACGATGGTAAGCGTGGAACGGACAACGTGGTTTGTTCACCGGTATCTGTTCGGAATTCACGCCGAGACGATAACGCTGGGCATCTCCATAGGAGAAGAGACGTCCTTGTAACATTTTGTCCGGAGAGAAGCCTATTCCTTCTACGATATTCATCGGGTTGAATGCGGATTGTTCCACTTCGGCAAAGTAGTTCTCTGGATTGCGGTTCAGTTCGAGTATACCTACGTCTTGCAAGGGAAAGTCTTTATGCGGCCATACTTTTGTCAAGTCGAATGGATTGATACGATAATTATCAGCTTCCTCCTCCGTCATTATTTGGATTTGGAACAGCCATTTCGGGAAATCACCTTTCTCGATACTTTCGAAAAGGTCTCGTTGGTGAGATTCACGGTCTTTAGCTACGATCGCCTCTGCTTCCTGATCTGTCAGATTTTTAATACCTTGCAAGGTACGAAGGTGGAATTTTACCCAGGTGCGTTTGTTCTCTGCATTATAGAAACTGTAAGTGTGGCTGCCGAATCCGTGCATATGACGGTAAGAATAAGGAATACCGCGCGGGCTCATGGTGATGGTGACTTGATGCAATGCTTCGGGAAGCAGTGTCCAGAAATCCCAATTACTGTTAGGGCTACGCATATTTGTTTTCGGATCGCGTTTAATGGCATGGTTTAGGTCGGGAAATTTTAGCGGGTCACGAAGAAAGAATACGGGGGTGTTGTTTCCTACCAGGTCCCAATTTCCTTCTTCTGTATAAAATTTCATGGCAAAACCTCGGATATCTCTTTCTGCATCGGCCGCTCCGCGTTCTCCGGCTACGGTAGAGAAACGTACAAAACATTCTGTCTTTTTTCCGACTTCACTGAAAATGGCTGCACGAGTATACTTTGTAATGTCATGTGTGACGGTAAATGTTCCGTAAGCACCGGAACCTTTGGCATGCATACGTCTTTCGGGGATTACTTCCCGATCGAAATGAGCCAGTTTTTCAATTAACCACGGATCTTGCAAGGTGATCGGGCCACGAGGGCCTGCTGTCTGTGAATTCTGGTTGTCGGCAATGGGACGACCGTTGGCAGATGTTAGTTTTTTCTCTTCCATAATTTTAGATATTTTAATGGATTACTTTTAATATAACAAAGAGAACGAAGATTTTGTTGGTTGTTTTATAAACAATTCTATGGGAAAAAGATAAAATGACTGATAATTGTATCTTTTTTGACTTATAATTATACCCTTGGTTTTATCATATTGCTTTAATTTTGTAGCAGAATAAAGAATGAAATAAACATGAAGAACAAAATTATTTATCTGTTACTGTTTTGTACATGCCTGGCACTTCCGGGACAGGCTCAGCAATTTAAAACTTTTGAAGTCGGAAAAAAGACTTTTTTACTGAATGGAGAACCTTTCATTGTAAAAGCGGCCGAGCTGCATTATACACGTATTCCACAACCTTATTGGGAGCATAGGATCAAAATGTGTAAAGCATTAGGGATGAATACTATTTGCTTGTATGTATTTTGGAATATTCATGAACAGGAAGAGGGACAATTCGATTTTACCGGTCAGAACGATATAGCTGCTTTCTGTCGTCTGGCACAGAAACATGGAATGTATGTCATAGTTCGTCCCGGCCCCTATGTGTGTGCGGAGTGGGAGATGGGTGGACTGCCGTGGTGGTTGTTGAAGAAAAAAGACATTGCTTTGCGTACGCTCGACCCTTATTATATGGAGCGCGTGGGAATCTTTATGAAAAAGGTGGGTGAACAGCTTGTCCCTTTGCAGATTACTCGTGGCGGTAATATTATCATGGTGCAGGTAGAGAATGAATACGGTTCGTATGGCACGGATAAGCCTTACGTTTCTGCCATTCGCGATATGGTGCGTGGTGCCGGTTTCACGGAAGTACCTTTGTTTCAGTGCGATTGGAGCAGTAATTTCACCAACAATGCTTTGGATGATTTGCTGTGGACAGTCAACTTCGGAACAGGAGCCAACATAGACCAGCAATTTAAGAAACTAAAGGAACTGCGTCCGGAAACGCCGTTGATGTGCAGCGAGTTTTGGAGCGGATGGTTCGATCATTGGGGGCGTAAACACGAAACACGTCCGGCCAAGGATATGGTGCAGGGATTGAAAGATATGCTCGACCGTAATATTTCGTTCAGCCTGTATATGACTCATGGAGGTACCACGTTCGGACACTGGGGAGGAGCCAATAATCCTGCTTATTCTGCCATGTGCAGCTCTTATGATTATGATGCCCCGATTAGTGAAGCCGGATGGGCTACTGAGAAATATTTCCTGCTTCGTGATTTATTGAAGGGTTATCTGCCTGCCGGACAGTCTTTGCCGACTATTCCCGAAGCTCTGCCGGTAATGGAAATTCCAGAGATCAAATTCACGCAGGTGGCTCCTTTATTCAGCAATCTGCCCGTAGCAAAACAGGCAATAGATATTCAGCCGATGGAACAATTCGATCAGGGTTGGGGAAGTATCCTCTACCGCACTGTTTTGCCACAGGATGTAAAAGCCGGAACAGTGCTCGAAATCACCGAAGTGCACGACTGGGCGCAAGTCTTTGCCAACAATACCCTGTTGGCGCGTCTGGATCGCCGGAAAGGAGAATTTACCGTTACATTGCCTGCTTTGAAAAAGGGTACCCAGCTTGATATTCTGGTAGAAGCTATGGGACGTGTTAATTTCGATAAGTCCATTCACGACCGTAAAGGTATCACGGAGAGTGTGGTGCTGGCGGCTACGGACGGTAATAAGCAAATAGTAAAGAATTGGCAGGTGTATAATCTGCCGGTCGATTATGCTTTTGCGAGCAATAAGCAGTACGTTTCGGGTGGCAAGCAGACGATGCCCGCTTACTATAAAGCGACTTTCAAACTTTCGAAAACGGATGATACGTTCCTCGATATGAGTACCTGGGGCAAAGGTATGGTGTGGGTGAACGGCCATGCGATGGGGCGTTTTTGGGAAATCGGTCCGCAGCAGACGCTCTTTATGCCGGGTTGCTGGCTGAAAAAGGGAGTGAATGAGATTATCGTTCTCGACTTGAAAGGTCCTGAAAAAGCTATGGTAAAGGGATTGAAGAAGCCAATTCTCGATGTACTGCGCGAAAAAGCTCCCGAAACTCACCGCAAAGAGGGTGAACATTTGAATCTTTCAGCCGAAACTCCCGTTCATAAAGGTGCTTTCATTCCGGGTAACGGCTGGCAGGAGGTACGTTTTGCCAATCCGGTGAAAGGACGTTATTTCTGTCTGGAAGCTCTTTCTCCACAGGCCGAGGATAATATAGCCGCTATTGCAGAGTTCGATGTCTTGGGTGATGATGGTAAACCGGTTTCCCGCGAGCATTGGAAAATCCGGTATGCCGACAGTGAGGAAACCCGTAGTGGAAATCGTACGGCTGATAAAATTTTCGATCTTCAGGAATCTACTTTCTGGATGACAGTGGATAATGTGGCCTATCCTCATCAACTGGTTATCGATTTGGATAAAGAGCAAACGCTCACAGGTTTCCGTTATCTGCCCCGTGCCGAAAAAGGGTATCCGGGAATGATTAAGGAATATCGTATCTATGTGAAGCCGACAGACTTTAAGTATTGATAAATAATTAGATAATTTGCCAATATGCCAATGCGCCAATGTGTCAATTAGCTGCGCGGAATGGTAGCACAGCCAATTGGCACATTGGCATATTGGCAAATTGGCAAATTATTCAATTGCAATGCATCTTTCATTTTTACTTTTCGTATCATCGCTGTTTTGTTTTTCATCGATAATAAACCGCTGTATTGATTCTTGAATAAATCAATGCATCGATTTTTGATCGTATTTTTATTTCGGGTATCGGTTGTTGCATTGATATTTGGACGAATTGGTTCGTTATACCACTTTTCTGCTTAAAAAAACAGGAAATGGCAGTATAATTCCTTCTTTTGACTGATAATTTTCCTTTTTTGATTTATTAATAGAACATTGACAGAAGCAAAATACCTATTTTTGAGGCAGTTTTAATAATATCATGAAAAATATGAGGAAGATAAAAGTCCTGTTAATATTGTTAATTTTGCCTGTGCTCAATGGCCGGGCTTTTACAGAAAAAGAGTTAGTTGCCGATGGGCAAGAAAAGAATCGGACACAGGAGAGAAGCGGAGTCCCTTCCACCGGAGATGTTGATGTGGCGAGTTTGGAGATCGATGCTTCGCGTCTCGGTGCTCCTATACAGTCTACTATGTATGGTGTCTTTTTTGAAGATATTAATTTTGGAGCCGATGGTGGGCTGTATGCTGAACTTATCAAGAATCGCTCTTTTGAATTTCCGCAACCTTTAGTGGGATGGGTGCCTTTCGGACAGGTAGAGGTGAAAACCGATAGGCCTTGTTTCGACCGTAATCCACATTATGTATCTATTACGAATGATGGCCGCTTGCTTCGTGCCGGACTGGACAACGAAGGTTTCCGTGGCATCGGATTGAAGGAGGGCAGGGAATATTGCTTTTCGGCCTATGTGCGTAGCCGGGACGACAAACCGATGACACTCTCTGTGGAGCTGGTGAACCGGGGAGGAGAGAACCCGCTAAAAAAGGATATCAAAATACGGGGAAACGAATGGCAAAAGATTACTGCCCGACTGACATCTCCTTTTACAGATACCCATTCCCGTTTACGCATCGTGCTGAAAAACCGGGGTACGGTGGATATGGATCACATCTCCCTTTTCCCTGCCGATACATGGAAAGGTCGCGAAAACGGGCTTCGCAAGGATCTGGCTCAGGCGCTTTACGATTTGAATCCGGGAGTTTTCCGCTTTCCCGGCGGTTGTATTGTAGAGGGTAATTCACTGGCTACCCGTTACCAATGGAAAAATACCGTGGGGCCGGTAGAGAACCGTCCGTCGAATGAAAACCGTTGGAATTATACATTTAAGCACAAGGCTTTTCCCGATTATTTCCAGTCCTACGGTCTGGGCTTTTTCGAATATTTCCTGTTGAGTGAAGACCTCGGGGCAGAACCGCTCCCGATATTGAGTTGCGGGCTTTCCTGCCAATACGAGAGTAACGAAGTGGTGCTACTGGACAGCCTGCAACCTTACATCGACGATGCCCTCGACCTGATTGAGTTTGCAAATGGCCCTGTCACTTCCGTCTGGGGGAAGATCCGTGCAGATATGGGACATCCCGAACCTTTTCATCTCAAGTTTATCGGTATAGGCAATGAACAGTGGGGATCTGTTTATCCCGAACGCTTGGAGATGTTTGTAAAGGCCATCCGTGCCCGTTATCCCGATGTGAAGATAGTGGGAAGCTCCGGTCCCAGTGCCGACGGCGAGCATTTCGATTATCTTTGGCCGGAAATGAAACGCATTGGTGTGGACCTTGTGGACGAGCATTACTATATGGAGCCTGAATGGTTCTTTGCCAATGCACATCGTTACGATAACTACGATCGCAAAGGTCCGAAAGTTTTTGCCGGAGAGTATGCTTCGCACGATCATACTACAAAGAAAGATAATAACTTCCTAACAGCCCTTTCCGAGGCAGCCTTTATGACGGGGCTGGAACGTAACGCAGACGTTGTCCATATGGCTACTTATGCCCCGTTGTTTGCGCATGTAGATGCCTGGCAGTGGAATCCCGACCTCATCTGGTATGATAACCTGCAGATGGTGCGTACTCCCAATTATTATGTGCAGCAGCTCTATGGCATGAATGCAGGCACGCATATACTTCCCGTTACGCTGAAAGGCAAAACGGAGGGAGTATTGTATGCTTCGGCCGTTTGGGATGACAAAACGAAGGAAATTATCCTGAAAGTTGTCAACCGTAGCGAGACGTCTCAGTCGCTATCTTTCGCTGTCGATGGCCTGAAGAAACGCGTCTTGTCCGGAGGTACACACATATACCTTGCATCCGATGACCTGAAAGCGAAGAACGTGTTGGGTGAACCGGAACGGATCGTTCCCCATGTCCGCCCGCTTAACATGGACGGTAACCATTTGCAATTGGAGATTGCCCCTCAATCATTCAACGTCTACCGGATCAGGTAAAACGATAAAAACAACATAAATCACCGATCTAACCTAAGTTCAATATAATTTTTATTCCGCGTGGTTTCTTCTCCTTCCCGAAGGAGGAAGAGAAGCTATGTAGCATCATTCTTATATCGAGTGGAGGTTAATCTACTAATAATAAATTCTTTCTATCATGAAAAACCTCTTGACGGGCCTTTTATTGTTGGCCTCTACTACTGTTCCTGCGCAGCAGGAAACGATTATCCGCATTCATCCTGAACAGGGAACTACGGTGATCGATAAAAATATTTACGGACAGTTTGCCGAGCATCTCGGTACTTGTATCTATGGTGGCCTTTGGGTAGGCGAGGACTCCCAAATCCCCAATATCAACGGTTATCGGACGGATGTTCTCAATGCTTTGAAGGACTTGAAAGTGCCTATTCTTCGCTGGCCGGGCGGTTGCTTTGCCGATGAATATCACTGGATGGACGGCATCGGCCCGAAGGCAGACCGTCCGAAGATGGTGAACAATAACTGGGGCGGTACGATCGAGGACAACAGCTTTGGCACGCACGAGTTCCTGAATCTTTGCGAACTGCTTGGATGCGAGCCTTATATCAGTGGAAACGTAGGTAGTGGCACCGTAGAGGAACTGGCCAAGTGGGTGGAATATATGACTTCCGACGGTGATAGCCCGATGGCCAACCTGCGTCGCAAGAACGGACGCGATAAGGCATGGAAGGTGAAATACCTCGGTGTGGGCAATGAGAGTTGGGGATGCGGCGGAAGCATGCGTCCGGAGTATTATGCCGATTTGTATCGCCGTTATTCCACCTATTGCCGCAATTATGACGGTAACCGCCTTTATAAAATAGCCAGTGGAGCGAGTGATTACGATTATAACTGGACAGAGGTGTTAATGAAGAATGTAGGCGGACGTATGAACGGTCTTTCATTGCATTATTACACCGTGACCGGTTGGAGTGGCAGCAAAGGAGCGGCAACGAAGTTTACCGATGAGGATTATTACTGGACGATGGGTAAATGTCTGGAAGTGGAAGATGTCCTGAAAAAACATATTACCATTATGGACCGTTACGACCGCCAGAAAAATGTAGCCCTGATGCTCGATGAGTGGGGCACTTGGTGGGATGAAGAACCGGGAACCGTTCGCGGACACCTTTATCAACAGAATACGCTGCGCGATGCATTTGTGGCTGCTCTGTCACTGAACGTATTCCATAAATATGCCGATCGCCTTAAAATGGCGAATATTGCACAGGTGGTGAACGTGTTGCAATCGATGATTCTTACCAATGACAGACAAATGGTACTGACTCCTACTTATTACGTATTTAAAATGTATCAGCCGCATCAGGATGCCACTTATCTGCCGCTCGATCTGATGTGCGAGCAAAAGACGGTACGCGACGGTCGTGTCATTCCTATGGTCAGCGCTTCTGCTTCACGCGATGCAAACGGAAAGATCCATGTCTCTTTGGCGAATGTAGACCTGAAGAAAGAGCAGAACGTCATTTTGACTCTCGGCGACTATAAAGTGAAGACGGTGAGCGGAGAGGTACTTACCGCCAAAGATATGAAAGCTTATAATTCCTTTGAGCAGCCCGATGCAGTGAAACCCCAACCCTTCAAGGGAACAAAACTAAAAGATGACAGGCTATCGGTTATACTGCCGGCAAAATCTATTGTAGTTTTAGAAGTTGAATAATAATGTATAAAGTGGATACTATGATAAAAAGACGTTTTATAGGCTTGGCTTTATTGGCTGGTTCGGTATTGCCGTTGCTTGCACAGGATGTGACGATAGATAGCCCTGATGAGAAATTGAAGTTAACCGTATCATGCCCTGCCGGTGGAGGTTCGGTTTCATATTCGATCGTTTACGATGGAAGGCAGATGTTGGAATCTTCTCCGTTAGGGATGGAGACGAATATCGGGAATTTCTCGGATGGGATGAAATGGTCGGGACACGATGTCCGGAAAATAGATACGGTTTATAACCAATCGCGTATCAAGACTTCGCGTGTGCATTACCAAGCCAATGAACTGGCTTGTGAATTTGCCAGTGCAGAAGGACAAAAGATCGGCGTGACGTTCCGCGTAGGTAATAATGATGTCGCTTTCCGTTATACCTTGCCCCGGCAGAATGGAAAAGGGAGCGTTGTTGTCAACAAAGAGCAGACCGGTTTTCATTTCCCGCCACAGACTACCACTTTTCTTTGCCCCCAGAGCGATGCCATGATAGGCTGGAAACGAACCAAACCCAGTTATGAAGAAGAATATCGCGTTGATGCACCGATGAATGAACGTTCACAGTACGGGCACGGATACACCTTTCCTTGTCTGTTCCGTATTGGTGAGCAGGGCTGGGTGCTGGTCAGCGAAACAGGAGTGGATAGCCGCTATTGCGCTTCTCATCTGAGCGATGCTCACGAAAGTGTGTATACCATCGCTTTTCCGATGCCCGAAGAAAATAATGGCAACGGAACGGTTGCGCCCGCTTTTGCTTTACCCGGTTCTACTCCTTGGCGTACGATTACGGTGGGTGAGACACTACGACCGATTGTAGAAACTACCGTTCCTTGGGACGTGGTAGAATCTCTTTATGAAACACAACACAATTACAATATGGGGCGTGGCACCTGGAGTTGGATACTTTGGCAGGATGACAGTATAAATTATGAAGACCAAGTGAAATATGTTGATCTCGCTGCTGCCATGGGATATGAATATGTGCTTATTGATAATTGGTGGGATAAGAACATCGGCCACGACCGCATGGCACAACTCATCCGGTATGCCCGTAGTAAAGGGGTGGAGGTATTTCTCTGGTACAGTTCCAGTGGCTATTGGAATGATATCGAGCAGAGTCCTGTCAACCGGATGGATAATGCCATTATCCGCAAACAGGAGATGCGCTGGATGCAAAAGTTGGGAGTGAAAGGCATTAAAGTGGATTTCTTTGGTGGTGACAAGCAGGAGACGATGCGTCTTTATGAAGACATTCTCAGTGATGCCGATGATCATGGATTGATGGTCATCTTCCATGGTTGTACGCTTCCCCGCGGATGGGAACGCATGTATCCCAATTACGTGGGTAGTGAAGCGGTGCTGGCTTCGGAGAATCTGATCTTCCAGCAACACTTTTGTGACGAAGAGGCGTTTAATGCTTCTCTGCATCCTTTTATCCGGAATACGGTGGGATGTATGGAGTTTGGCGGATGTTTTCTCAATAAGCGGTTGAACAGAGGAAACGACGGAGGAAACATTCGTTGTACCACTGATGTTTTTCAGTTGGCAACAGCGGTTTTATTTCAGAATCCGATTCAGAATTTTGCACTTGCCCCGAATAACTTGACGGATGCTCCGCAACTCTGTCTCGACTTTCTGAGAAAGGTGCCTACCACTTGGGATGAAACGCGTTTCATCGACGGATATCCGGGAAAATATGTCGTGCTGGCCCGTCGCCAAGGCGACCATTGGTATGTAGCTGCCATCAACGCCACTAAAGAGCCGTTGAAGTTGAAGCTGAATCTACCGATGATGGCCGGAAAAACGGTCTCTTTCTACGGTGATGACAAGCGGCAACAACCGCAATTGCAGTCGCAGAAAATAAAGAACGACGGCAGTCTTCAAGTGGTGATTCAGCCGCAGGGAGGTGCCATTTGGGTCAGTAAATAACACATTTAGTATATAATACCATGAAATTGACAAACCTTTTAAACTTTTGCCTGCTTCTGATAGTAGCAATGCCTGCACAGGCAAAAGTAGAAAATGAGCCCGATTCGGTATTTCTCTTTTCGTATGCACATGTCGACGGAGGGAGTGGATTGAAGTTTGCTTGGAGCATCGACGGGACGAAATGGTTGCCGGTGGCCGATGGTTTCGATTATTTAAAATCCGATTTCGGCCCGTGGGGAAGCGGAAAGAAAATGTTTCGTCCGCAATTGCTGCAAAGCCGGAAGGATGGTAAGTGGCATTGCCTTTGGGCAGCTACCGTGACCGGAGAAACTCTTGCTTATACCGTTTCGCCCGACCTCTTGAAATGGAGCTGTCAGGTTTATGCTCCGGCCGGAGAACGCAGTAAATATGCTCCGGTAGATCCCGTTCCCACTGCAGAGCGGAAAACGATGATAGAGGGTAGGGAAGAGGACGGATGGATGCAGAAGACCTCTTACGCTACTGTGGAACGACTGATTCGTTTTGCCGATCATAAGAAATATCGCCAGATACAGAATGAAGAGTGTATGGAACAAGACCCTGTCCGTTTCGCCGGATTGGAACCGGTGGAAGCTATCGTACGCGTGCGGATGAACGATGCCAAGCCTATCAGTGAACACCTCATCGGTATTTTCTTTGAGGATATCAACTATTCTGCCGATGGCGGACTATACGCCGAGCTGATTCAGAACCGTGATTTTGAATATGCTCCCACCGATCGGGGAAACGACCGGAACTGGAATTCCACCCATTCGTGGAGTGTGCAGGGCGACGGTGCTACATTGAACATCCGGACAGATGCCCCGATCCATCCCAATAATCCCCATTATGCCGTGCTTGATGTGCGGCAGCCGGGAGCCGCTTTGCAGAATGCCGGCTTTGACGGTATTGTAGTGAAGAAAGGAGAGAAATACGACTTTTCACTTTTCTCGAAAGCAATGAAAGGCAAAGGGGGAAAGGTAAAGGTCGGCTTGGTAGACGGAGCGGGCAGGAAGCTTGCACAAACGGTTGTTTCCGTCTCTTCCAAAGAGTGGAAGCAGCAACGTGCTGTGCTCACTGTAACCGCCGATGCCGTTGATGCCGTTCTGTCCATCTGTCCGCAAGTTGCCGGAGAGTACGCGCTGGATATGATCTCCCTCTTTCCGCAAAAGACTTTTAAAGGCCGTAAGAACGGACTTCGTGCCGATCTGGCACAGACATTGGCCGATCTGCATCCCCGTTTCATGCGTTTTCCCGGAGGATGCGTGGCTCATGGCGATGGGGTCGATAATATATACGACTGGAAAGGCTCTATCGGTCCGTTGGAAGCCCGCAAGCCGATGCGTAACCTTTGGGGATACCATCAGACCCGCGGCTTAGGTTATTTCGAATATTTCCAGTTTTGCGAAGATATAGGTGCCGAGCCGGTTCCTGTACTGGCGGCAGGGGTTCCTTGTCAGAATTCGGGTACATGCAGCCACCATTCCAAAGGTGAATTGGGCTGCATGGGACAGCAGGGCGGCATTCCGATGGAAGAGATGGGAGCCTATGTACAGGATGTGCTCGATCTGATAGAATATGCCAATGGCGATGCCAAAAAGACGGTTTGGGGCAGGAAGCGCGCCGAAGCCGGACATCCGAGACCTTTCAATTTGAAATTTATCGGCATTGGCAATGAAGATCTGATCACGGATATCTTTGCCGAACGATTTACCATGATATTCAATGCCGTAAAGGAAAAATATCCCGAGATAACGGTAATTGGCACTACCGGCCCGTTTTATGAAGGCACCGATTACGAAGAGGGATGGGCTCTTGCCACCAAATTGGATGTGCCGATGGTCGATGAGCACTATTACGTCTCTCCGGGGTGGCTGATCCATAACCAGGACTTCTACGATCGTTACGATCGTACGAAGTCGAAAGTATATCTTGGCGAATATGCCGCCCATCTGCCCGGCCGTCCCAGTAACATAGAGACCGCCCTTTCCGAAGCCCTCTACCTAACGGCGGTGGAACGCAATGGCGACATCGTTTCCATGACCTCCTACGCTCCGCTCTTGGCAAAGGGCAGACATATACAGTGGAGTCCGGACTTGATTTATTTCGATAATACGGAGGTGAAACCGACAGTCGGCTATTATACGCAGTTGATGTACGGACAAAACTCCGGTAACGAGTATCTGTTTTCCGCTATCGATCTGGACAACCGGCAGGAGGCGGTGAAAAAGCGCGTCGGCGCATCGGTTGTGAAAGAGAATGAAAGTGGTGACATCATCGTGAAACTGGTGAACCTGCTTCCTGTAAGTGTTCGTTCGCAAGTGGAATTGGACGGGGGTGCATTGATTCATCCTTCGGCTATAAAGACCGTCCTCACGGGCGATCCGAAAGATAAACAGGCAAAGCCTGTATCCTCCGGCTTCGAATTGTCGGGTAATAATTTCTCTTATGAGATGCCTGCCTATTCGTTTACTGTGATACGCATCCATTCGACCGGTAACCGGTGACAATTATCGTATACCGGTATTACTTTTATAAAAAACAATCTTTATATATAGCATGTAAATCATGAAAAAGACATTTATATTATCATTGGTTCTTACGGCGGTGGGAACGGTTTTTGCGCAGAAAGAGCCGCTACATCCTGGCTATCCGATCGATCCTGTTCCTTTTACTTCGGTAAAAGTGACGGATCATTTCTGGGGGCAGCGACTGAAAACCAGCCGTGAGGTTACTATTCCGTTGGCTTTCCGGAAGTCGGAGGAGACGGGACGCATTAAAAACTTCGAGAAAGCTGCCCATCCCAGCGAAGATTATAAGGTGGAGGGTTTCTCGTTTGACGATACAGATATTTACAAAACCATCGAGGGTGCCAGCTATTCGCTGCAAACCTATCCCGACAAGCGGTTGGAGAAATACATCGATAGTATTCTCGCTATTGTAGCCACTGCCCAAGAACCGGACGGATATTTGTATACCGCCCGTACGATGAATCCTAAACATCCTCATGACTGGGTAGGGAAGGAGCGTTGGGTGGCTGTGGAAAATCTGAGCCACGAGTTCTATAACTTGGGGCATATGATCGAGGGTGCCATTGCCCACTATCAAGCCACCGGTAAACGGAATTTTCTCGATATTGCCATTAAGTATGCCGATTGTGTCTGCCGGGCCATAGGGAATGCTCCGGAGCAGAAGAGACTCGTGCCCGGACATCAGATTGCCGAAATGGCACTGGTGAAACTTTATTTAGTGACGGGCGACCGTAAATACCTCGATCAGGCTAAATTCTTTCTGGATGCACGCGGATACACTGGCCGGAAAGATGCTTACAGCCAGGCACATAAACCGGTCATCGAGCAGGATGAAGCTGTGGGGCATGCCGTACGCGCTGTTTATATGTATTCTGGCATGGCAGACGTGGCTGCCATTACGGGAGATAGCTCTTACATCAAGGCCATCGACCGGATTTGGGACAATATTGTTTCGAAGAAGATGTACATCACCGGTGGTATCGGCGCCCGTCATCAGGGAGAGGCTTTCGGTGATAATTACGAACTGCCCAATCTTTCCGCCTATTGCGAAACCTGTGCGGCTATCGGCAGTGTTTATATGAATTATCGTCTTTTCCTGCTTCATGGCGATGCCAAATATTTCGATGTGCTCGAGCGTACTCTCTATAACGGGTTGATCTCCGGTGTATCGCTCGACGGCGGTTCTTTCTTCTATCCCAATCCGTTGGCTTCGGATGGCGGGTATAGTCGCAAACCATGGTTCGGCTGTGCCTGTTGTCCCTCCAATATCAGCCGTTTCATTCCCTCTCTGCCCGGTTATGTCTATGCAGTCAAAGACCGTCAGGTGTATGTCAATCTTTTCCTTTCCAATCGTGCCGAACTGAAGGTGAACGACAAGAAAGTGGTTTTGGAGCAGGAGACATCCTATCCTTGGAAGGGCGACATTCGCTTGAAAGTGCTACAGGGTAATCAACCTTTCGGCATGAATGTCCGCATTCCCGGATGGGTGCGCGGTAGTGTGCTTCCCAGTGATTTGTATGCGTATGCCGATCATCAGCAACCGGCTTATCGGGTGATGGTCAATGGGCAGGAAGTAGAGGGTGAACTGCACAACGGTTATCTCACCATCGACCGTAAATGGAAAAAGAACGATGTGGTGGAGATTCATTTCGATATGCTTCCCCGTCTGGTGAAAGCCAATGAGAAGGTGGCGGCCGATCGTGGACGGGTGGCCGTGGAGCGTGGTCCGGTGGTTTATTGTGCCGAGTGGCCCGACAATGATTTTAATGTGCATACCCTGCTGATGAACCGCCGTCCGGAATTGCGTGTGGTGGAGAGGCCGGAACTGCTGTACGGTCTCAATCAGATTGTAACCGATGCCCAGGCTTTGAGTTATGACAAAGCCGGAAAGTTGGCGGTGAAAGATGTAAAACTGACCCTGATCCCTTATTATGCTTGGGCACACCGTGGCGAGGGAGACATGGAAGTGTGGCTTCCGATGGAGGTTAATGCCACTTCTGCACAACCGCAAAAAGGGGTGAAATGGAAAGATAACGGATTTTTCAATAATAAATAGAATAACGCTAAATTATAATGTAATTTCAAAATTGACTGTGACAAGCAGACGATTTTCCCTTATATAAAGTCTGCTCAGGAGTACAATCCGGAGTTGACTTTCTGGATCTCTCCGTGATTACCTCCTTCGTGGTTGAAGGTGAATTACTATTATTAGGTTTGGAGTAATGATAAATACAATCAGATTTCCCTTTTTTCGGTGTATAGGGTAATATAATGTAGACAGGCAGGATTGACATATAGTGATTCTGCCTGTATTATTATGAGTGGGGAAAGTATGACGGATATTTCCCCTTTTTTGAAAGAAGTATAGAGTCTTCTTTGTACTATATGTGGTATTTTTGTCGATGTTCTGCTTCATTGAACTAACACCCGATTTGTTCAATGAAGCAGATGGATCTGATTTCTTTATTTTTTTAAATATGGTTTATGCATAAATATTTAAGTCTTTGGCTTTCTTGCCTACTTTTCCCTGCATTCTCTTTTGCGCAAAGCGATTGGCAACTTGTATGGAGTGATGAATTCGACACGGACGGTCCGCCGGATTCTTCCGTATGGAACTTCGAACAAGGGTTTGCCCGCAATGAAGAGGCGCAGTGGTATCAATCGGACAATGCGGTTTGCAAAGGCGGATGTCTGGTGATTGAAGCACACAAGGAAAACAACCGTCGTAATCCATGCTATGAAGCCGGAAGCCGGGATTGGAGAAAAAACAGGGAGTTTATAGGATATACCTCTTCATCCGTAAATACTGCCGGAAAGAAAGAGTTCTTATATGGACGTTTCGAAGTTCACGCCCGCATACCCGTGGCGAAAGGAGCATGGCCTGCCATCTGGACATTGGGCAGCAGTGCGGAATGGCCCTTGTGCGGTGAAATAGATATATTGGAATATTATCAGATAAAGGGCGCCCCTCATATTCTTGCCAATGCCGCATGGGGTACAGACGAACGGTATGTTGCCAAATGGAACAGCAAAGCGATTCCTTTTACTCATTTCACGGAGAAAGATGCCGGTTGGGCCTCAAAGTTTCACATCTGGCGGATGGACTGGGACGAAAAAGCTATCAAGCTCTATCTGGACGATGAGTTATTGAACGAGATTCCGTTGAGCAGCACAGTGAACGGAAGTCTTGGCAATCATACGAATCCTTTTATGACTCCGCAATACGTGTTACTGAATCTGGCTGTCGGTGGTATAAACGGCGGACCGATCGACGAAGAGGTACTGCCTATGAAGTATGAGATAGATTATGTGAGAGTATATCAGAAGAAAGACGAAATAGCCAGCGGGGAGATTTGGGAAGACAATAACGGGCGGCATATCAATGCTCACGGGGGCGGCGTGTTGTTTCACGAAGGGAGGTACTATTGGTTTGGCGAACACCGGCCGGCCAAAGGGTTCTCCACAGAGGTGGGGGTGACCTGTTACTCTTCTCCCGATTTGTGCAACTGGACTTACGAAGGGGTAGCATTACCTGTTTCCTCTGAAGAAGGAAACGACATCGAAAAGGGATGTATCATGGAACGCCCCAAAGTGATTTATAATGCGAAAACCGGCAAGTTCGTGATGTGGTTTCATCTGGAACTGAAAGGAGAGGGATATGCGGCTGCCCGTGCGGCAGTAGCTGTCAGTGATACGCCGGCCGGCCCTTACCGGTTTGTCCGTTCCTGTCGCGTCAATCCTGGGGTATATCCGCAGAACATGACAAAAGCGGAACGTAAAGCTAAGCTCGACACTAAAGATTATAAAACATGGTGGACTCCGGAATGGCGCAGAGCTGTGGAGCAGGGATTGTTTGCCAAACGGGATCTGAAGAGCGGCCAGATGTCAAGAGACATGACGCTGTTTGTGGATACGGACGGAAAAGCCTATCACATTTATTCATCGGAAGAAAATCTGACTTTGCAGATTGCAGAACTTACGGATGATTACTTGGGGCACACCGGTAGATACATTCGTCTCTTTCCGGGAGGGCACAATGAAGCGCCTGCCGTTTTCAAGAAAGAGGATACCTATTGGATGATTGCCTCCGGTTGTACCGGATGGGAACCGAATGAAGCCCGTATGTTCTCGGCGCCTTCTATCTGGGGGCCGTGGAAGCAGGAGGGAAATCCCTGTGTCGGCAAAGATGCCGGCAAGACATTCGGCGGGCAGAGTACTTTTGTATTGCCGGTTGCCGGTACGAATGATACGTTCATCTTTATGGCGGATGTATGGCGTCCGAAGAGTTTAATGGATTCACGTTATATCTGGTTGCCTGTTCGCTTCGGGGTGGATGGGAAACCCATTATCGAATGGCAGAGCCGATGGAGACTCCCCTAAGTGAATCGTGAAGTTCAGAGAAGTATACTTTTAGTGTAAATGACGTATAATTTTCCATTTTTGATGGATAAGCAGACAGACCGGAATGAAATTCCTCCCCTTTTGAAAGATAAATGGAGTCCTTTTTCTGTTATATCCCTTAAATTTGTCAAGTAGAATCAATCTTAAATAATATCATGAACATGAATAGGCTTTTTATCGGATTGCTGACAGCGATCATTGTACTGCTCCCTTGCCGGGAAATTTCGGCCAAACAAAAAAAAGAAGTGAAGGAAGTTCCCGACCGGGAAGTCTGGTGTGATGTCATGTATCGAATGGCTGCTCCGGTATTGAGTAACATGAGTCGGGGAGAGTTGCAGAAAAATATGCAGGTGGAGCTTAGCCCCACTTGGGACGGTCGCGATAAAAGGGTTACTTATATGGAGTGCTTCGGCCGTCTGATGGCTGGTTTGGCTCCCTGGCTCTCTTTGCCCGATGACGATACGACAGAAGGCAGACAGCGGAAGCAACTTCGGGAGTGGGCATTGCAGAGCTATGCGCAGGCTGTCGATCCGGCGAGTCCCGATTACCTGCTTTGGCGTAAAGAGGGTCAGCCATTGGTGGATGCCGCTTATGTGGCCGAGAGTTTCCTTCGCGGATACGATGCCCTCTGGATACCGTTGGACAGCTTGACCAAGCAGCGCTATATCACCGAGTTTACCCAACTTCGCCGGGTAGATCCTCCTTATACGAACTGGTTATTGTTTTCTTCAACCGTGGAATGCTTTCTTAAGAAAACCGGTGCTGCGAGCGATAATTACCGCATCACTTCGGCCCTTCGCAAAGTGGAAGAGTGGTACGTGGGTGACGGATGGTACTCGGATGGTCCGGAATTTGCTTTCGATTATTACAATAGCTTTGTACTTCACCCGATGTATTTCGAATGTCTGGAAGTCATGACCGATGCCGGGACTAAGGGTATATGGAACGTCGGCAAGGCGAATTACGGAAAGGCGGTGAAGCGCATGCAGCGTTTCGGCATGATTCTGGAACGGTTTATTTCTCCCGAAGGTTCATTTCCGGTATTCGGTCGCTCAATTACCTATCGTACAGGCACGTTGCAGCCATTGGCATTGCTCTCTTGGCGTCAGATGTTACCCGAAGAGCTGAGTGACGGACAGGTCCGTGCTGCCATGACGGCCGTTATTAAACGAATGTTTTCCGATAATCATAATTTTAATGAGAACGGTTTCCTGACATTGGGCTTCAACGGAAAGCAACCGAAAATTTCAGATTGGTACACCAATAACGGAAGTCTGTATATGGCTTCGCTTGCTTTCCTGCCGTTGGGCCTGCCTGCCGACCATCCGTTCTGGACGGATGCCCCGCAAAGCTGGACATCGAAAAAGGCATGGGAAGGAGAGGACTTCCCCAAAGATCATGCCTTTCATGAATAATACTTTAGTTTACAAACCTATATAAACACATTCCATGATGAACATAAACATAGTAAAAACATACGGAGTCGCTTTAACCGCTTTCTGCATCTGCTCATGCTCCGTCAATACGCAAACACAGAAAAATGAATATATTGTTCCGGGAGAGGTCTGGAACGATACGGAGGGAAATCCGGTGAATGCCCACGGTGGCGGTATCCTCTATCATGACGGCACTTACTATTGGTATGGCGAGTACAAGAAAGGAAAGACAGTCCTTCCCGACTGGGCTACTTGGGAGTGCTATCGTACGGATGTAACCGGTGTCAGTTGTTACTCTTCCACGGATTTGCTGAATTGGAAATTCGAGGGCATTGTGCTTCCTGCCGTAAAGGATGATCCGGAGCATGACCTCCATCCCTCCAAAGTATTGGAACGTCCAAAGGTGGTTTATAATAAGAAAACCGGGAAGTTCGTGATGTGGGCACACGTCGAGAGTGCCGATTATTCCAAAGCTTGTGCCGGAGTAGCCGTTTCGGACTCACCGGCGGGCGAGTTTAAGTACTTAGGAAGTTTTCGGCCGAATGATGCGATGAGCCGCGATCAGACTGTCTTTGTCGACGATGACGGCCGTGCTTATCAGTTTTATTCTTCCGAACACAACGCCACGATGTACATCAGCCTGCTGACGGACGATTATCTGAAACCGAGCGGGCGCTTTACACGTAACTTTATCGGGGAATCGCGCGAAGCTCCTGCTGTATTCAAGCAGGATGGCAAGTATTATATGCTCAGTTCCGGCTGTACCGGCTGGAATCCCAACGTAGCGGAGATAGCTGTGGCCGATTCGATTATGGGTGAATGGAGAACCATAGGCAATCCCTGCACCGGGCCGGATGCCGATAAGACTTTTTATGCGCAGAGCACTTATGTGCAACCGGTGGCCGGAAAAAAGAACGCTTATATAGCGATGTTCGATCGTTGGAAGAAGACCGATTTGGAAGATTCGCGCTATGTGTGGTTACCCATACAGATAGAAGGTGGTGTGCTGACCATACCCTGGCGTGATAAATGGAACATGGATGTTTTTGATAAATAAGAGTAGGGCGATGAAGCGTGTTCTGTTGTTTTTCTGCCTGTGGGTAGCCTGTACTGCCGTTGGCCGGTCACAGCGTCTGGTAGCGGTGGGAAAAGGGTATAGTTGCACTTCGGTCAATACGGCTGTATTTCGTAACAACTCCTTAGTGACGCATGGTGGCGAACAATACATCAGTTATTACGATCAGGATGGTTATCTGGTCATAGGGAAACGGAAGTTGGATTCGTCCGAGTGGACATTACATCGTTCCCAATATCGGGGGAATGTAAAGGATGCACATAATATTATCAGCATGATGGTGGATGGAGAAGGGTATCTTCATGTAGCTTTCGATCATCACGGCCATTCATTGAATTATTGCCGCAGTGTAGCTCCCCGTTCTTTGGAATTGGGCGATAAAGTACCCATGACCGGAGTCGATGAAGGCAATGTCACCTATCCGGAGTTCTATCCGTTGGCCGGTGGCGATGTTTTGTTTGTCTATCGTTCCGGATCGTCGGGGCGCGGAAACTTAGTGATGAATCGCTATTCAATAAAAGAACGTGCCTGGATGCGCGTGCAGGATGTACTGATCGATGGAGAAGATGAACGGAACGCCTACTGGCAGCTTTATGTGGACGAAGCAGGGACTATTCACCTCTCGTGGGTGTGGCGCGAAACCTGGATGGTAGAGACGAATCATGACATCTGCTATGCCCGCTCTTTCGACAACGGGGTCACTTGGTATAAGACGAGCGGGGAGAAATACGTTCTTCCCATCAGAGCTGCCAATGCCGAATATGCCTGTCGCCTGCCGCAGAACTGTGAGTTAATAAACCAGACCAGTATGAGTGCCGATGCCGCCGGAAATCCGTATATCGCTACCTATTGGCGCAGTTCGGACAGCGATGTTCCCCAATACCGCCTTGTTTGGTACGACGGACAGGCATGGCATAATCGCCGGGTAACCGACCGGAAAACCCCGTTCACGCTGAAAGGGGGAGGAACGAAAATGATTCCGATTGCCCGTCCGCGCATTGTGGTGGAAGCCGGTGAGACGTATTATGTTTTCCGGGATGAAGAGCGGGGCAGCCGGGTCTCTGTGGCTCATACTAAGGATGTGGCAACAGGGGAGTGGGCGATAACCGATCTCACGGATTTTCCGGTAGATGCCTGGGAACCTTCACATGATACGGAGTTGTGGAAACAGGAGCGGAAGCTCCATCTGTTCGTACAACGCACCCGCCAAGGAGACGGAGAACACACAGCAGAAATAGAACCTCAGATGGTCTATGTGCTCGAAACAGATTTAAGCAGTAAATAAATATAAATATGAAGAAAGTATATTTAATAGCGTTTGCGCTCTTATTGGTGGCTGGCGCTGGGTGTGGCGGCCCGAAAAAGTCTGCTGCATCGGATGAAGTGATAGGGATTATCGATAAAGTAAATAACTATTGGCAAACCAATCATCCCGAACATGGCCGCGCTTTCTGGGATAACGCCGCCTACCATACGGGAAATATGGAGGTATATTCCCTCACCGGCAATCCGGAGTATCTGAAATACTCGGAAAGCTGGGCCGAGCACAACCAGTGGAAAGGGGCTAAGTCCGACAATAAGGATGAGTGGAAGTACAGTTATGGAGAGAGTGACGACTACGTTCTTTTCGGTGATTATCAGATCTGTTTTCAGACCTATGCCGACCTTTATACTATCACTCCCGATGAGCATAAGATAGCCCGTGCCCGCGAAGTGATGGAGTATCAGATGAGTACGCCGAATCATGATTACTGGTGGTGGGCCGATGGGTTGTATATGGTGATGCCCGTCATGACGAAGATGTATAATATTACCGGAAATTCTCTTTATCTGGAGAAGCTACATGAATATCTGGCTTATGCGGACAGCATCATGTACGATGAGGAAGCGGGGCTTTATTATCGTGACGGAAAATATGTCTATCCGAAACATAAGACGATGAATGGCAAGAAAGACTTCTGGGCCCGTGGAGACGGCTGGGTATTGGCCGGATTGGCAAAAGTGCTTAAAGAACTGCCACAATCCGATCCATACCGGCAGGAATACATCGACCGTTTTTGCACATTGTCCAAATCGGTGGCTGCCTGCCAGCAACCCGAAGGATACTGGACGCGCAGCATGCTCGACTCCGAACATGCTCCAGGACCGGAAACCAGCGGAACGGCTTTCTTTACCTATGGTTTGTTGTGGGGAATGAATAATGGATTTCTGGATAAAGCCACTTATCAACCGATCGTGGAAAGAGCATGGAAATACTTGACGGAAGTGGCGTTACAGCCGGACGGAAAAGTAGGATATGTGCAGCCTATCGGCGAAAAAGCCATTCCCGGACAGGTGGTCGATGCCAATTCTACTTCCAACTTTGGAGTCGGAGCATTTCTGCTGGCGGCTTGTGAGATGTATCGGTTCCTGAAATAGAAAAACAGAACTGTATTTTAGCCTGAATAATTTATGGTCAGTAGTTAAGTAGTCAAGTAGTTAAGGGAAATGCATCAGACAAGCCATTCCTACTTAACTACTTACTACTTGACTACTTGTTGTTTAACTGCTTAATACTTGACTACTTGACGCTGTATATGAATCATTCAGGTTAAATACCTTTGTTGACTAATAAGTAATAGACTAATGCCCAATCCTGATCGTTCGCATAAGTGTCGTAGAACTGAGCTTTTATTCCATTAATTTTATAAGGATACATATAAGCACAAGAGGCTTTTCCATCTTCAAAGAAGAGGCAAAGATTGTTTCTTACTATATTCTCCGCACGTTTTTGATAGGAGTCGTCACCAGTACATAAGGCATAATAGTGATATGCAGCTCCGGTTATTGTGCTCCAATAATGGGGGAAGGTATCACCAAACATTTCTTGCTTTCCAAACCAGTAGCCATCCCAGTGACGAATAGCAACTTCGTTCAAATGATAGCTCGGCTGAAAACCATTAAAAGATTCTAATACAGGCATTTGGCGTTTTACCTCATCTAAATACTTACGGATACCTGTTTCCAGATAAAGTTGTGCTAAAAATTGGATAGCAGGTGCAACAATGCTCTGCTCGTAATTCACTTCGTGTGCCGGATAATTCAGGCCATTATCAACGAATACATCGCCTGTCTTAATGAAATCTTTCAGTAGTTGCTTATATTCTTTATTCATTCCGGCGTCTTTTAAGGCATTCAATCCGGATTGTACAGGAATTCCAATCGCATAAAAGCCGTATCCAAACTGTCTGAACATGGCTTGAAGGGTTTGATAGCCATCTTTTGCAAATTGCTTGTCTTCCGTTATTTTGTACATATGGAAATAAAATTCCGCTATCCACATGTAGTTATAGCCACGATTGCGATTCTTTTGGTCTACGCTTGAGTAAGTTGTGTAATCTTCGGTTTGTAGGAGTTCCCGTATGAACTTGGCATATTGTAGCAGAGACGTTTTTAGTGTTGTATCTTTTGTCAGCAGGCATTGTTTAGCTAATAGAACTCCCATTCCGTTGCGTTCAGCACCTTCATCGCGGTCCACTGGATTACAATTCGGCGTATCGTTCAGATATACGCTGTCCCCTTCGTTGTCATACACCATATAAGCACCGTCCCGAAGATCGGTAGAATCATGCAGTTGTTGATTGGTACGGATAAAATCAATGCGTTTTCGAATTAATTCGTCCGCATTATTGATGACAAGGCAATTGGCATGAGTCTGTTTATTACCGTCGTAGTAGAAATCGAAGCGCACTTCACCTGCTTGTTGCATCGGAAGTTCCACTACATAGATATTACCTTCTTGTTTTATTGATACGGGTATCCCATTCATTTTTGCCGTACAGTTTTTTAATATTTGGGAGCTATGAAGTTCTACACGGGCAATTTCTCCTTTTTCAAGAACATATTTATTGCATGAGACGAGTACATTGCCTCGTTCCAATAATTTATTACGGAAATCTTCATTCCCGTTGTGAGAGAAAATGTTCCATTCTAACGTATAACTTTCTCCGGGTTTTAATTGGATGTCCGGCAGGTTCAGGGCAAAAATACCTCGCGTGTGTGAGTTTGCTTTTTCGAGCCCCCGCTCCCAAATTTCATAGCTTTTAACAGCACCTTGAGTCACCACTAATCCTAAATGGGGCGCAAAAGCTCCCATGCGGAGTGCATTGACATAAGCAGCATTTTCTCCCTCCCAAATGTGTACGTTGGTGCGGGAATTAATACATTGTTGTGCACTGGGATAATTGTCGTTAAAGGGGGTATAGATGCCCATATCATGGACATAAATAGTTTCTTTCCCTCTATTGGTAAAAGTATATCTTTCTACCAACCCATTGTTGTCTAATGTTCTTTTAACTCTAATTTGTACATCTCCTTCACGATAGGTCACTTCCATGCCATCGGCATTGATTTCCGAAGGGATTTCCCATTCTTTTTTTATGCTTGTTCTATCTTTGGTGATGGTGAAATAACCTAATCCCCAGCCATAATTTTCTTTTATCCAGGGATATTGCGTACCGTCAGTCCTTACCAACCAATCCATATTGTATTTATCGCCTTTAATTCTCAATTCGCTGAGAGCACCGGTAAGAGGAGATGTTTTTAATTCAATGGAAAAATCTTCAGCCAATAAAAGGCCTGAAATTCCTAACATTACTATCAGGATTCCGAAATTCTTTACTAATTGTTTTCTCATGATGTCGGTTTGTTCAAATTCCACCTTAATAAATAATAATTAAGAGGATAGGTTTATGTATTTATTTGTTTTTTTAGAGCCTGTTTAAATTTTGCTCAGTATTATTTTGAGAGTTATTTTTGAGGATGTTTTTCTGTTTTTATGAGGAGGATAGCGGGCTATCTAACGAGTAAAAACAGGAAAGCAGACCGAAAATAAACTCAAAATAAACTGATAGAAACTTTTAAGAGGAAAATTTAAACAGCCTCTTAATATATTGTATTGTCGCTATTTCTTTAATTTTACATTGATGTTTTCTTTTTCAATCGCTTTCAGCAGCTGATAATGGGTCGTTTCTACCGGTTTCACCATGAATTCCGGAATATTATAGGATTTGAACAGTTGTGCATCATAATCGGGATCTTTTTGCGGTAAGATAAAAGGTTTATGAGCTTTACCTTCCTTGTCAAAATAGGCCATGTACAGGCGGGTATACGAACCATCATCACGGCGGGTGCTGAACAGAATCCATCGTCCGTTCGACGACCAACTGTGATAGCTGTCGACGTCCGGACTGTTGATTTCCGTAAGCGGGCGGACACTTGCAGTATTCAAATCCATCAGATATAGGTCACTGCTTTTGTGCCAGATGTGGAAAGTACCGTAGTCTCCCAGCGTGAAAAGCAAATATCTGCCATCCGGAGATTCCCGTGGAAAAGTAGCGCTTTTCCCATAGTCGGATGCCCTGAAAAGAGTATCTGTTGCTCCGAATTTCCGGGTCGCTAGGTCGAACGATTTACGGTAAAGGTTGTATTTCACGTCTTTATAATCGTTTTTTAAATAAGTGTTCATCTCTTCTTTGCCCATTTCTTTTACCGATGCCGAAACGTAGTACAGGTATTTGCCATCCGTGCTCCAATAGGGAAAAGTTTCGAATTCGCTTTTATCATTCGCTATAATCTGTACTTCATCTTTCTCTACATCATACAGTATTAAGTCCGATGCAGCATCCTGCACCTCTATTTTTTCATGATCTTTGGTATGAAAACTCTGTCCGGTGTCGTTGGTAGAGTAAGCTATCAGCATCGCTTTGGGATGCCACGAAGGGTATACACCGCCCGAAATGGTTTCGGGAGTTTTCATATTTACTTTTTTCATTTTTCCTCCTGTGACGATGATGGTTCCTCCCAAATGTTGGCGCACATGCATCTGCATGTTACCGTCCCGGTTATAGTTCTGATAGGAGTGGCAATTCACGCATTGCCCGTTGTCTCCGTCAGAGAGTGCATAGTTATTATAGATAATGTTCTCTTCGAAGCTGGTTACATTTCGCTGATTGATGGTCATAACTTCATATCCCACATAAGACGGTTCTATCAACCGGTAGGATATATAAGGATCTATCTCCTCCGCCACTTTGTTTTTCAGCGGTAGGTATTTCACCCATCCGTTGTCTGCTTTTTTGAGGTAAATATCTATGTATAGCGTGTCTCCCCGGCTTTCGTCGAGCAGTGCTTTCCATTTCTTTTCATTCATCTTTACTTTTTGTCCGGCCAGCACCATCTCTTTCCCTTTATGCGAATAAATGCGGGTAATATAACTTTCCGCCTGTTCATTGATTTTGAAATTGAGCGGTGCTATGTTGCATGGAATTACCAGATCGTTATAATCGGGCGATATGGAAACCTGCGTCTGTTGTAAAATTGCATTTTCCGGCACTTGAGGGCTGCAAGCGCCCAATAACAGGATAGAAAGTAACAGTCCATAATATTGAATATTTTTCATAGCTGAATCTTTTTATTTGATGTGTTACAAAGATATACAGACTTTTAGCCATGGGCAAAAAACTGGAAAAGAAATAGGATTAACCATATTTCATTTAAGGGGGAATTTTCTTTCAAAAGAGGTTTTAGGGTTGTGTGTAGTGGATAATGGAATAATATTATCCTCTTTACTTCGGTAAAGATACCTACGTTTGCTTTCAATACTTATGAAATAGACATATAGAATTATATTTAGGCTTTTATTTCAAAATTTGTGATATTGTTTATGCAAAAATAGAAAGATGTTTTCTTTGAGTATATCAAAGCATAATTAAACATTGTTTGATACTGTGTAAGAGCATAGATCTTTCATTGCATTAGTCTATACTTTTAACCTATAAAAGTCTATATTTCTATAGGAAAAGAATATATACTTTTCCATTATAAAAAATACAGCACCAGAATTTATATACCGAAAGATCTTATATTTGTTGCTATTTCAGAATGAGAATGACAGGTGAGGAAAGAAAAAATGAAGGGTTTGGATACTGAAAATATATAACATTTTCTTGCGTTTGTAGTACGTTGATAATTAGTGTGTTATGTAATGGCGTTATTTTCTCTACGAGATTCGATCCGATCATCGTAGAGAAACAACTTGATTCTCGTAGAGGAATGAAGTGTTTCTCACCGAGGAACCAATCGGACATTCGTGAGATGTGACAACCTACATGAAAGCGAAAGACGGAAAGAAATACGGATTGTAATGAAAACGGATAATTGGTAAATGGGGATTTTAATTGATTTTCATTCGAGGACTATTCTTTGTAAATATTGGGTTTGGGTGTTTTATTCGAGGAAAGAGATTCTTATTTATATATGCTTTTATTGAATGAGTTAAATATAAGGGCGGAGAATGGGGCTAAAATTCTGTCATTTTGGTGGAATATTCTTTATAGTGGACGGATTATAGATAGAAATGGTGGAGAATGAAATAAAATTATCCGCTTTCTATATTAAAGTTGGCTATGTTTGCTTTTGGTTAATTTTTGCAGGATTTTGAACTTTTGTAGATAAATGAAAAGAAGTATAGTTGATATAGAAAGTTCTGTTGGTTCGGGAGGAGCCAGGGGAATTAATGTAGGTGGCATGATTGCTGTCTGCTTCTATATTTGTTATATTCTGGGAGTCTATAAAGTTGATTTATTGTTTGGCATGCAGGAGTTATCCATTTTCTTGCCGGGAAAAGATTTTTTTCTGGAATCGTTGGCTTTGCCGGGTGGATTCCTACTCTATATGGGAGATTTTTTTCTTCAGTTTTGCTATGAACCGTGGTTAGGAGCTTTTCTGTTGGTTGTATTGTTCTTTTTACTTCAGTTTCTGGTTTGCCGGGTAATGAATATTCCGTCCGATTGCCGGCTGTTGGCTTTGATTCCTTCTCTACTGTTTCTGTTGTTGATTGCCCGGTTGGATTATCGGATGTATATTCTTCGTGATTCCGGAATGATTTATTCGCAACTGTTGGGAGGGATATTTTCGGTGGCCGTATTGGGGGGATATAAGGCATGTCAAAAACTTTGGAGCCGGATTCTTTATATAAGCCTTGTCCTGCTGACCGGGTATCCGTTGATCGGGTTTTACTCGCTGTTTGCTGTCGGGTTGATGATATTTTCCGATGTTTCCGTTTCCGTGCGCAGGAATTGGGCCGTTGCGGGATGGGCTGTCTTATTCGGGTTGCTGCTGCCTGTGGGATGTGTTCTGTTGTTCTATGAACGTGTCGACCTGTCTTCTGCTTATCTGATGGGGCTACCTTTGGAGATCGGTGAAAAAGGAGGGCGATTCTGTCATATTCTATTCTTGATTTTGCTATCGCTTGTGTTGTTGCTGTTTCTGAGTCCCGCTTATGAAGCAGCCGGGAGGTGGGCAAAGAGAGCCGTTTTTCTGAGTAGCGGCATCATTATTGGTTTGCTGTGGGCCTCCTGGCATTTTACTTATAAAGATGTGAACTTCCATGCCCAACTGAAAATGGAACGGGCCATGGAGCGGGAAGACTGGCAGAAGGTGCTCGCTGTGGCTTCGGAAACGCCCCGTCCCACACGGATTCTCATTATGTACCGTAATATTGCTTTGTATCGCACGGGGCGTTTGTGCGATGGCATGTTTACCTATCCCGATGGTTCGGAACCTCTGAATATTCCCTTAGGGTTGAAAATGACGGGCATCAGCGCACCGCGGATTTATTATTATTTCGGGCGGTTGAACTTTTGCTACCGGTGGGCGATGGAGCAATTGGTACAGCAGGGTGTCAGTGCCGGAAGTTTGAAATGGTTGGCGCGAGTGGCTGTTTTCAACCGGGAATGTGAGTTGGCCCGTAAATATCTCGGCCTGCTCAAAAAGGCTTGGTTTCACAGGAGTTGGGCGGAGAAGTATGAATCGTATCTGGAACACGCGGAATCACTGAAAAATGATTCCGATTACAAACCCATATATGCCTTGCAGCAGTACGAGAATACGTTGTGGGAGGATAATTCGGTGGTCGAATCGAACATATTGAATCATTACGCCAATTTGGAGTCCGGAACATCCGGTATGTTGGAGCTTTCTATGGCTTCCATCCTGATCACGAAGTCCGTGGCTGCCTTTTGGAAGAAATTTCCGGTTTACGTCAGCCAATTGAAAGGAAAGAAGATTCCGGTACATGTGCTCGAAGCGGCTTTGCTGTATGCCGGGTTGGAAAAGAATGAGCCACTGAAACAGGAAATTATTGCTCTGGCCGGTACATCTTCTCCGGTCGTCGCCCGTTTCGGAGAATTTATGCAACTGGTGGAGACTCTGAATGGAGAAACAGACGAACAGGGTGTGACGCTCTTCCGACAACGGTTCGGTGACACCTTCTGGTTCTACTATTTTTTTGTGAATGATATAAAGACCGATTGAAACAGGGAGGTCCGGCAACGGAAATCTCCATTGAAAAGAGTAATATGAGTTATCCCCTAAAAAATAAAATCAGAATCCATAAAAAGAACAACATAAACCAACAAAAAACAGCTATATACAATGAGATACAGAACCATAATATTGAAAAGCATTTCCGTGGAAGTGCAACTTTCGTTTTTCGGAACGGAGACAGGCTCAACCGAATGCCATGCCATGTTGCACACGCTGAATACCTCACTGAATGCGGCCGAACAGATAAAAAATCTGGAAACGGCTGTCGGGATATTGTCTGCCGACGGCATTGCCGGCAAGAATATGTCTTTAGTCTTTCGTCGCTATTTTATGAGCGATCCGGCTAACCAGTGGCAATTGTTGAAACACGACCTGCCGGGTGCCCTTTCCATTACCGGACAGGCGCCGCTCGATTATGCCAAAGTGGCGCTTTGGTGCTATTTTGTAGAAGATGCGACGGTGGAAGATGCCGACGGCCTGACCGTTATGAAACATTCGGGCTATGAACATTATTATTACACTGGCTTGAATAGTACGGCAGACACTGGTGAATATACACAGACACTCGAGTTATTTAACGATTTGCGTACCTCCTTGAAACAGGGAAATCTTTCGTTTGCCGATGAGCTGGTACGCACATGGATCTATGTGCAGGGAGTCGATACGCATTATGCCGGCATGGTGCGTGCCCGTAAAGAGGTATTCGATGAAGAAGGGCTTACGGAACACACTCATTACATTGCCAGTACCGGAATCGAAGGGCGTTTTCGCCTGCCGCAATCTTTGGTTTATATGGACGCTTATGCCATCCGGGGAATGTCCCGGGGGCAATTGAATTATCTGCATGCTTTGGAATATCTCAGTCCGACCAGTAACTATGGGGTGACCTTTGAGCGGGGTAGCATCGTGAATTATGGCGATCGGAATCATATTTTTATATCCGGTACGGCCAGCATTGACAAGCATGGCGAGATTCTCTATCCGCAGGATGTGATGGCGCAGGCCAAACGGGCGCTGATGAATATACTCGGCTTGTTGAGTGAGGGGGGAGCGAATTTTGATGACCTCGCCCAACTGATTGTTTATTTGCGCGACCCGGCGGATTATCCGGTTATCAAACCTTTCATCGAGTCCATGCTTCCGGAGGTACCGGCAATATATGTATTGGCGCCTGTATGTCGTCCCGGCTGGCTGATCGAAATGGAATGTATGGCCGTATGCCCTAATATGAACGATATGTTGAGACCTTTCTGATAATGAGGAGGAATAATATGAAAAAATATGTATATATCATTTTGTTATTGATGTTGTTCAACGGTTGCCGTGAAGCCGTGCCGGACCAGTATGTCGATATGATGACCACCATCCGGATAGAGCCCGATTATCGCGACACCGTGATTCCTTGTAATATAGCGCCGCTGAATTTCCGTATACAAGAGGAGGCGGATGATTATCTCACTTGTATCAGCGGTAGCAGTGGCGAGAAATTATATTGCTATGACCGAGATGTGAAGGTTGAACTCAAATTATGGCGTTCTTTGCTGGATGCCAATAAGGGAAGTGAGATTAAGTTTGAAATCTATCTGAAAAAACAGGGCATTTGGTATAAATATCCGGTTATCAAAAATAGTGTCTCTCCCAATCCCATTGACGGCTATCTCTCTTACCGCCTGATAGAGCCTTCGTATGTGACTTACGGTGAACTGTCCATCAGGCAACGCGACTTGACAAGCTTCGACGAATGCGATATCTATAACAACCAAGTGCTTGGAGGGAAAGGGAAATCACAGTGCATCAATTGCCATTCCTACCAGAATTACCGGACAGATCATATGCAGTTTCACGGCAGGGGGGATTATGGTGGTACGGTGATAGCGTCCGGAGGAAAACTGCGGAAAGTAAACCTGAAAACAGAGGAAACCGTTTCGGGCGGAGTCTATCCGGCCTGGCATCCTGTACGGAATCTGATTGCCTACTCTGTCAACAAAACCGGGCAGTTGTTCCATTCTAAGGATTTGCAGAAGGTAGAGGTACAAGATACTTATTCCGGTCTGGTGCTTTACGATGTCGATTCCAACCGGCTCACGGTGGTACTGAATGATTCGAATTCATTGGCAACTTTTCCCTCCTGGTCGCCGGACGGGCGGATGCTGTATTATGCCGCCGCTTTTTTCCGGCCGTCCGGCAAGGACCGGTCGGCGGAGATGGGCATGAGATACCGCGACTTGAAATATAATATAATGAGAATTCCTTTCGACGCGGAGACGATGACTTTCGGTTCTCCCGATACGGTGTACAACGCCGCTATGCGCGGGCGGAGTGCTACGTTTCCGCGTGTGTCTCCCGATGGCAACTACCTATTATTTACAGAAGCCGATTACGGCACTTTTCATATTTGGCACAAAAGTGCCGATCTTTATCTGATGAATCTCCGGACTAAAAGCGTCCGTCCGTTGGAAGAGGTGAATAGCCGGGACGTGGAGAGCTACCACAGTTGGTCGTCCAACGGCCGGTGGATTGTATTCAGCTCGCGTCGTGACGACGGTTCCTATACGCGCCCTTATATTGCCGGTTTTACTACGGCCGGCCGGTTTACCAAACCTTTTATTCTTCCTCAGGAGGAAACGGGCTTTTATGCTTGCTTTCTCAAGTCCTTTAATATCCCCGAATTTATGGTTGAACCGGTGAAGTTCTCCGTCCGCGAATTTGCCGGTGCATTTCAGGGGGATGCTATCTACGCCGAACCGGCAACCACTTCCGACGTCAGGTCGAATAATCTTTCAAATACTTCTCTAAAGCCCCAGAAACGGGGTTGACCTCCTTTTTGTCCACTTTTGTGGAATAAAATTCTACCGCTTATCGCATTCGATTGCTCTATCTTTGCTTCCGTCAAAAATGAGGGATAGCCGGGTGCACTGTCTCTTAAAAATTGAATTAGTTAACTTTAAAAGTATAGCCATGAGGAAAACATTACTTTGTGCTTTTTACTTTGTTATTATCCATTTGTCTGTTTGGGCGCAGGAACAATACACCCAACTGCCTACTTTCTACATTGAAACGGATAATCCCAATGCTACCATCGGAAAAAAAGATTATGTATCCGGTAAGCTGACCATTGTCAGCAGTGATAAAAAGGAGTGTATGACCGATGCCCTATTAGGCATTCGCGGTCGTGGAAATTCCACTTGGGGGATGGCGAAGAAACCCTATCGTATTAAGTTCGATTCGAAAACGCGCCTGCTGAATCTGAATGCCAAGGCGAAAAGTTGGGTCTTATTGGCTAACTATGCCGATAAGACACTGATGCGCAATGCCGTGGCCTTTGAGGTCAGTTCATTTTTGGGAATGGAGTTTACGCCTGCTGTCCGCTTTGTGGATGTGGTGCTCAACGGAGAGTTCATGGGCAATTACATGGTTTCCGATCAGGTGGAAGTGGCGAAAGGCCGTGTACCGGTAGAAGAACAGGAAACCACGGATACGGAAGAACCCGCCATCACGGGCGGATATCTGATCGAACTGGACGGCTTTGCTTCTTCGGAACCCGTATGGTTTCAGACGCCGAAGGGGCTGAAAGTGACTGTGAAGTATCCGAAGGATGACGAAATCAACATGAAGCAACGCAGATATATTACCGATTATATCTGTAATTTTGAAGACGTGCTCTTCTCTGCTCAGTTTACCGACCCGGAAGAGGGGTATCGGGCATGGATCGACGAAAAGTCGTTGATCGATTGGTACATAGCCTGTGAGCTGGTCGGTAATTCCGATTCTTTCTGGAGTACTTATATTTATAAGAAACGTGAGGATAAGCATCTCTATTTCGGTCCGTTATGGGATTATGACATTGCTTTCAATAATGACAACCGCTTGGGCGATGCCACTAACAAATTAATGCGTGAAGCCGCCCATAACCCTAAGGATTGGGTTCAGCAGATGTGGAAAGATCCTTGGTTCAGACATGCTGTCAACGAAAGATGGAAAGAGCTGGTGGCTTCCGGCGTGGAAGAGCATTTACTTACTTATGTGTCGGAGACTGCTTCTTTGATCGATCGCTCCCAAGCACTTAACTTCAATCGCTGGAAAGTGCTTGATAAACGGGTATATCTTGAAACGAAACTGTATGATACCTACACCGGCGGTGTGGATTATCTGAAAACCTATATCAAGAACCGCGTGGCATTTCTTACCGATAGTTTCGGTGAGGAAGATGAGGAAGAAGAAGAACTCCGGCCGTTTGAAGTTTCCAACTATTATTACCATATAATGAACCGTCACACCAGCAATGTGATGGATGTGGAAGAGGAATCGACAGCCGAACGTGCGAAACTGGTTTCGTGGAGTCTGTCCAATAGCCGTGTTACCCAAGATTGGATTGTCAGGGAGGTAGCTACTGGACGCTTTATCCTGATCAATCGTCATTCGGGATTGGCGGCATGTGGTAGCGGGCAAAACACCAGTCTCGTGCAGGTGAAACCCGATTTTACCGACCTGTCACAATTGTGGGAGATCGTGCCGGTACATCCTGATGTATTTGCCCTGGTCAATATCCGTTCCGGTTGTGCCATCGAGAATTACAACGGTTCTGCCGCTGATGGAAATAAGTTGATAGAGTCTAAGGCATCTCCCCGCGAATTGCGCAGTCAGCAATGGTATCTGGAAATGACGGAAGAGACTGTGCAACCCGAAATAGATCCCGATCTTCCCGCTTTTACTGCCGATGCCGGTTATTATTACTCCTTGATCAGCCTGTCCTATCCCGATCGGGTGGCAAGTATTGATCGCAGTGCCAGCCATATCGGTGCCGCTGTGATTTTAGAAAATCCGATAGAGGATTATTATGCGCAGCAATGGAGTATTCAGCCCATCTCCGATGGTGGTTTCCGTTTTTACAATCACTTTGCCCGTTGCGTGATGCAGTCACGTGGTGCCAATACTCCGGTGGTCGTGGAGCGTATCAACGAAGAGGCTCATACGCAATTGTGGATTCCACTGCCGGTGGACGAAGATACATATGTGTTGCAAAATAGTGCCACCGGCGGGTATGCCAGTGTGGAAAACGGAAAGGTGATAGAACGCGACGCTCTCTTTTTGCAGGTCAGAAATCTGCACTGGAAGTTAGAGAAGTCTGTGTTGGATGTAACGGGAATGAGTTCCACGCATACCCAAAAAGAGGTACGATGCTTGCTGACGGACAGAAGGCAACTTCAGTTTAAACTGCCGGCGGCCGAAACGAATGTTTGCGTCAATATATATTCTTTATCAGGAGTTTTGCTTTATAGTGAAGTGCTGCCCGAAGCATCCGGGCATCGAGTGGATGTTTCCGCTTTGCCTTCGGGGGTGTATTTGGCCGAAATTGTTCTGTCCGGACATGTTTGTCATCTGAAAATACTTCTACCGTAATAAATATAATGAGAACCATAAACAAAATTTAATTATTAACTCCAAAATGTGAACTATTATGAGAAAATTACAATCTCTGATTTTAGTTTTGATGTGTTTGCTTGCGCAACAGATGTTTGCCGAGCCAATCACGAATCCTGCGACGGGGAAAGCGTATCTTATTGCGCATTCCAGTGGCTATCTGTTAAGTCTTGATGGCACGGCATTTAAGATGATGTCTCCCGGTGCCAGTACGATGCAGAAGTTTGAATTTGTTCCGGTAATCGGCGAAGAGGGTGTCTATAACATAAAAGAAGTCTCCTCCGGGCAGTATATAATGAGTGATGGATATTATACTCCGATATTGGGAGGCGATACTGCGGACGATTTAGCAAAATTCAAGTTGTTGCCGGCTTATGATGATTATGTGAAGTTACAGAACGTAGGGATGTTTGCAAAAAATTCTCAAAAGTCTTGTTTGGGTACAGATGATAACAATGAGAATTCCGGAGTATATGCAGACAAAAGCGGTACGGACGGTAAACATTACTGGACATTGAGTGAAGCTCCTGAAGGAGCGATTACCATTGCTCTCGAGAATGCGATTAAGACTGCCGAAGAGTTATTGGATAAAGCACCTGTCGGTGATGGCATCGGGCAGTATCCTCAAATTGCATTCGATGCTTTGAAAGCTGCCATCACTACAGCCAAAGGTTTTCTTGATTCCGATGATCAGTCGGCTGTGAATGCTGCTGTTGGCACTCTGAATGAGGCAGTCAGCGTGTTTAATGCTTCACAGAAAATTATAGATGTTGACCCTACTAAGAAATATTATTTTGTTCATTTCCCAACAAATTTATTATTGAATGTTGAGAATAGTGAAGCGACTATTAAATCTCCCTCCGCTTCTGATGCGCAGAAGTTTACCTTGGTTGAGGCAACGGGTGAAAAGAATATTTATAATATTCGTTTAGCTGACGGAAGTTACATCACTCGCAATGGATGGCGTGTTCAAACCGGGAGTAATCCGGATGTGGATGGTGCTAAGTTTATTATAGAGTTGGCTAACTCTGCTAAAAAGCTTTTAAGATTTAAAGAGTATAAAACCGGAAATGGCTATTTGGGTACCGATGAGCTTACGGAAGGTTCCGGGGTGTATGCCAATAAAGGTGATGTAGAGAAGAGTTGGTGGACGCTTATGGAAGTGAGGGACGGTGAATTGATTACAAGTACATTGGAAAAAGCGATTTCGGAAGCAGAGAAACTGTTGGCTGATGCCGTAGTTGGCAATCTGTCGGGTAATTATCCGCAGGAGGTTGTTGATATTCTACAAGCTGCGATAGCGGCTGCTCATGAAGCTTTAAACGCTACAGAACAAACAGAAATTAATGCTGCTGCAAAAGAGCTCAATGAAGCTATCGGACAATTCAAAAACGGACAAATTGTTATTAAGACGGATCCGGAAAAACAGTATTACCTGATCCACTATTCATCCAATCTGTTGTTGGGAGTTTCGGGAGCCGGTTTATCTGTTCAGACACCCGTGGCATCTGATGCGCAGAAATTCCGGTTGATCGAAGTGGAAGGCGAGAAGAATGTCTATAACCTGCAATTATCAGACGGTAGATATGTCACCCGCAACGGTTGGCGTATCCAGATAGGGAATGATCCTACATCGAGCGAAGCTAAATTTACTACCGAACTGGTAAGTGTTCAAGAAGGAACAGTACGTTTCAGAGAATATACCGGTGTTAACTTCTTAGGTACCGATAACATGACCGACGGTTCGGAAGTGTATGGAAATAAAGGCAATGTAGGAAATAGCTGGTGGATTGTTAAAGAAGCTGTTGAGGGTGAACTGATCACTTTCGGATTGGAGAATATCATTTCGAAAGCTGAAAAGATAGTGGCTGGTGCTGTTGTTGGTGAAGCAATAGGTAACTATCCTCAGAAGGCGGTGGATGCTCTGAATGTAGCGATTGCTGCCGCCAAAGACGTGGTGAAATCCGCTACTGACCAGAGTGAGATTACTGCTGCTATTGATGCTTTAAATGGAGCTGTTGGCAAATTCCTGTCTTCGGAAATATTTGTTACTGATGGTGGAAAAGTACGTGTCCAGGGTCGTAAACGCAATGGCTTCTTCAATGTAGCTGAAACAGCGGTTACACAGGTTTCTAACATGACGAGCGGTAATGTAGGCGAACATTTCGAATTAGTACGAAATGAAGATGGTAGTTACCTTATTAAAAACGGTGATTTGTATATGAATACCGACTTCACAATGGGTAGCTCCAATATAAGCTGGAACGTGAAATATGAGACCAGTGTGGATGGTGTCAAATACTATAACATCTTCCCAGCCGTTGATGCTTCTACCTGTATTGGCGATAATAGAGGTGAAGGTTGGAATCTTCAGACTTTTGCAGCGGGTAACGATGCTCTTCAATTCCATTTCGTTGTTGTGGATCTTCCTCACGACCCCAATCGCTTTGCTTTGGAGGCGGCTATTGCCAAGGCGCGTAACACGCTTGCCAATATTGATCGTGGTAGTGAGATCGGTCAGTGGAGCGATAAGAAATGTGAGGATTTTGAAACTGTAATAGTGAAAGCTGAAACATTGACAGGTGCTACTCAAGAAGAGGTAAATGCAATGACAAGCGAACTGCAGAAAGCAGAAAACAATTTTCTTGCTAACCCCAATAGTGTGATAAAGGACGAGTTGGAAGCCTTGTTAGTAACTGCTCGCGAAAAAGCTGCTGCTGCCGTTGTTGGTATTGAGGTAGGTCAGTTCTTCCAGACGGCTATCGAGACTTTTGAAGCAAAAATCACCGAATATCAGAATAAAGCCAACAAGGTGAGCGAACAGTCCGAATGTGATGTACTGACCGAGGAGTTCAGAACAATTGTAGAAGCTTTCGCTGGTCATACAGGAGAGCAAACAGTAAAAGCGGTATTGGATGATGCCATTCAGTCTGCCGAAGCTCTTTACGAATCTTTGAAAGATAATGTAGGAACAGATAAGGGCCAGCGTCCGCAGGAAGTGGTAGATGCTTTCAAAACAGCTATTGAGGCTGTCAAGGCGATCACTGAGCCGGTGATCGGAGACTTAAATACCTTGCAGGAAGCACGTCGGGCATTTATAAATGGTGCGCTGACGGTAGACCGTAAAGCATTGCACACTGCTATTGCCACTGCCGATGTCGACGAATTCAAAGAACTGGCTGCCGGTACATTCGACGGACAGTATCCGCAAGAAAAGATTGATGCTTTTAATGCTGCTTTGACTGCTGCCAAAGAGGCGGACACTGATTTGAGTAAGACACAGGCAGAAGTTGATGCCTGCACCAAAGCATTGAACGATGCACTGAAAGCTCTGAAAGATGCTAAGATTGTGATTGTATTTACAAATCTCGATGCTGCTTTGGTTATAGCCGAGCCGGCTCTTGCTTCTGTCACCATCATCGGCGAAGGTGAAGGCCAGTGTCCGCAATCGGTAATAGATGCCTTGAAAACCGTTATCGACGGGGTGAAAGCGATTGATCGCAAAGCCATCTCTCAAGCTGATGTAGATACCCGTACCGGCGAACTGAATGCAGCAGTTGCTACCTTTAAAACAGCTCTTGTGGCCAGCACCGGACTTCAGGCGCTGATCGACAAAGCACAAGCACAATTGGATGCTTCCGTAGAAGGTTTCAAACCGGGTAACTATCCTGTTACTGCCCGTTCACAATACCGTAAAGCCATCGAAGCCGCTCGGGCTGCTATAGATGTAGTAGAAGTCTCTCAAGCCGATCTTCTTGCTGCCGTAGAAGCCTTGAAAGCCGCTATCGCAAAATTTGAAAGTGCGGTGATTGCACCTAATGACTTGACGGAGCTCAATGCTGCCATTGCTGAGACAGATGCTTTCATAGCAGCACACGGTGACGGATTTACGGCTTTGAATGTTGCTCTTGCTAAAGCTAAAGCGGTAGTAGAGAATCCGGATAACTATGCAAAGAGTGATGTTACTAAGATTCTTCAGGATTTGCAGAAAGCCTTGAAAGCTGCTCAAACCAGTGTCGGTATCCGGGATACCCGTCTGACTTCTCTTACGATGTATGATGTGGACGGTACTCTCTTTATCGAAGGTCTTGACGGGAAGTGTCGTATCTCTGTTTACGCAACCGGTGGAAAAATGGTATCTTCAGTTGAAACAGTCGAAAATATCTACTCCGTTTCGGCATTGAATGCAGGCACGTATGTAGTTACTATTCAGGGTGACAACATTACGGGCAGCCGGGTGGTAGTCATCAAGTAAGTATAAACACAGCTTCCTGCTTTTCCGGCAGAGAATATAAAAAAGAATAACGCAAGCATTTCTTCGCAGGTGTCTTGCGTTATTCCCTTTTTATGGAAACACGGCAAGACATGGCGGTTTTCACATCATGAAGACTGTATTTTTAAGATTAAGAAGTTCGAAAAGCCTGTTGTTGTGAAACAACGGGCTTTTCTCGATTATCATAGATCGCCCCGAGAGGGGGGAAAATTAATTCTATAAGGTTGAAGAATCTTTCACCTTTTTTTTTTCTCCTCCTTTGAAATAATAGTAGAAGCCATTTCATCAAATCTTCTCTTCTTTTGCATATCGATTTTGTCGGTTTTGTTAACGCAGCGGCTTTCCTGTCTTATTCATATTAAGAATGATTTTGGAGAACTCAATTATATAATTAAAAAAACTAATGTGATATGAAAAAACTTACTTCTTTTTTATGTGTGCTTTCTTTGGCTGGAACAACTTCTTTGATGGCCCAAAACGATGCCCAGGCAAATCTTTTGTCTAATCCTGGTTTTGAAGATACCGAATTCCAGACTTTCTCGTACGACAACAATAGTGTGAAGAACTGCATCAGTTATGTAGCCGGTTGGGATGCTACCAATAAGCCCGGTGATGCAGAGTATAAAAAAGATGATTATAATAATACCGGACTTAATAAATATATGGTTCGTGGGCAGATTGGTTATTATCCGGCCGGTTCGGATACGGCAAAAGCCGGAAACAAACAGTATATCCGTATAGCCCGCTATGAATGGACGAAACCGAACGAATGGTTCGGTGACGGTGGTTTACAGCAGACTATCGATGTGAAACCTTCAAGGAAATACGAGTTGACTTTCCTTTACCGCTTGTCAGCGCATGCCGAAAATGGGACAATTGTTCCTGCGTGGGTAGCTTTCGAAGAGGTGGGCAAAACGGCTACTAAAAAGAAGCTGTACAATGAACTGGACGAGAAGTGGGTGGAAAAGAGCTATACATTCACTACAAGTGCCGATGCTACGAAAGCCATTGTGAAGTTGGGGGTGACAGGAGGTTATGTTTACGATTGGGGAGGTAATATCAATTTGTGGGCTGATTTTGATGAAGTACGTCTGGTGGACATTACTACCGGAACTTCCCTTAAACAATTGCTGACGGAAGATATGCAAATTAGCTACACGGTGCAAGGAGCTGCGGTGAACTTCAGCGGACTGGAGGCCGGCAGTGAACTGGCCGTCTACAATGTGACGGGTAGCTTGGTATCTTCCTTCCGTGCCGAATCGGATGAAGAGACTGTTTACTTACCGGGCAAAGGAATTTATATCGTAAAGAACGGTGATCGCAGGAAAGTCCTTAAAGTTGTTATCCCATAATAACTATTTATCTTAATTATTAATACCGGAAAAGCAAATGAATATCAGAAAATTCTTTTCATGTGTGTGTGTTCTGCTTTGCACTCTCTTTAGCGTACTGACTGCTAAAGAGGTGCAGGTAGAAAGTAAGCTGACAGCCGATAAAACGCTGGATAGTGCCATCGATCTGCATCTCACCGGAGATGCGCCGTTGGCTGCCAATGTGAAGGTGAATCTCACCCATACCGATGCGTGGCTATTCTTCGACAATGTGCGTCCGCTCGCGGTACTCGATACATATAAAGCATCTGTTCTCATCGACGGGCAGCCGTTCGAACCGGAAAAGAACGGACGTATCAGTATTTATAAGCAGGGCACGGTGATCATTCCTTACGGTCAGGATATTCAGCCGCTTGAAGCATTTACCGAAGCTGACTTTAAGGGGAGTTCCGCGAAATATGCTCCGGAGTTTTACTATTCCAATAATCCGGCCCCTGAAGTAAAGTCGGAAATGAAACAAGCTCTTTCACAGGACAATCGGATCAGCTCTTTTAAGCTGAAGCGCGGTTATATGGCAACGATGGCTACGGAGCCTGACGGTATGGGATACAGCCGTTGTTTTATAGCCGATGATGCCGATTTGGAAATTCGTGAACTTCCGGCAGAACTGAATGGAAAAGTATCTTTTATCCGTGTATTCCAATGGGAGTGGGCTTCTAAAAAAGGATGGGTCGGTGGTAATAGCCAAACGAATCCTCCCGAAGGATATCTTGAAGATCAGGCCGATGTGACCAACAGTACCTGGGTATACAGTTGGGGAGCGAATGCCGACTGGTGTCGCGGTCCTGAAAATAAAGGAACCTTGTGGCGCAATCAGGAGTTTGTTCCCGAAAAGTGGGGGTATGGCGGTGAGAGTGATTGGAGTGTGCTGTTCAATGACAAACGCCTTACCCATCTTCTGAGCTATAACGAACCCGATCATTCGGAACAGTCCAATGTCTCCGTTTCACAAGCCATTAAAGAATGGCCTAAACATTTGCAGACCGGTATGCGTGTGGGCTCTCCGGCTACTACTGATTTTGGCTGGTTATATGATTTTATGTCCGAGTGTAATAAGCGGAACTATCGTGTGGACTATGTCGCTATCCATGCCTATTGGGGCGGATCGGGCGGTTCTGTTGTGGTAAGTAGCGTAAAGGATTGGTACAATAAATTGAAAGAGGTACACGAGAAGACCGGCCGGCCACTATGGATTACCGAGTGGAACAACGGTGCTAACTGGACACACGAAACCTGGCCTTCTGATAAAGCTGCGCAGCAGGAAAAGCAGCGTCTGTTTATGACGGAAATTTTGGCTATGATGGATACTTGTAAGTTTATCGAACGCTATTCCGTTTATAATTGGGTGGAAGAGAAACGCTCTCTTTTTTGGCAGAATCTCAATTTGACACCTGCCGGAAAAGTGTACGCCAATTTTAATGCGGAGATGGCTTTTGACCGCAGCACAGAGGTGATTCCGACATGGACTGTCCGTGAAGCTCCCGTGCTTAGCTATCAATACGATAAGGAGCAGAATGGAATTATGCTTCGTTGGGAGGACGTGAACAATGAATTGGTGGATGGTTATCTGGTGGAACGCTCTGTTAATGGAAGCACTTATACGGAGATTGGTCGAACAGAATCCGGGCAGGTATCCTATATCGATCCGCTGATTTCCGCTTCACTACTGAACGGAGGAGAGGTGAAGTACCGCGTCAGTTCTTTGCTGGGTGGTAAGGTTAAAAAAATGTCGAATATCATTCAATACGGTGCTCTTAATAGTTTAGCCAGCCAGCCGTTTTTTGGACGTAGTATAACTTCGGTGGGACAGAGCTTTTATCTGTTCGGTGAGGAATACACAGAGAAGCCTGTGATGGTACTCGGTGCACAAACCTATCGGATGAGAACTCCGATGACTACTCGTATCGGCTCTCTTACACAAGGAGCGTGTGAGTTTGGACCCATGCTTTGGGATTATAATAAAAATCAGACTTTTGTTAGTAAAGATACGTTGGGTTATATGATATTTCCCAAAACCGGTACATATCAATTGGGGGGCATAACAGCCCGGGCTGGGCATGTAGCGGGAGTTACCGAAAATGCTGTGAAGGTCTTCTTCGATACTCCTTTCGATGAAGTGCCTGTTGTGTTTTGTTCGCAGGTGACCGGTAATAGTGCGTTGCCTACGGCTATTCGTGTTCGTAATGTAACAAGAGAGGGGTTTGAAGTGTTGCTGGCTTTTGAAGAGTCTGTTGCTGCACCGGTTGTTGCTGAAGATGTTTGCTATGTAGCTATGACTCAGGGCGAAGGTTTGCTGAACGGACATAGAATTCAGGTGGGATGTACGGAAGATGCAGCGGTTACATCCAGTTCGCGTACACCTTTTCAAATCTGGTATGGTAAGAATTATTATGCTCCCTACTATGCCTTCTTCGGTGCAATGCAAAGTCTTTACGGGTCACCGGCTGCTAATTTACGCGTACTAAACAAGGGGGCTAATACGATTGATGTGTTTGTTGATTATACACCTTCGAGTAGAACTGAATCTGAAACCGTGGGTTGGTGTGTGATGGAGACAGGGAATGCTACCGGAATTTACGATACACAGACGGATGATATTACTCGTATGCTGGTTTATGATAATGGCAACGGGAAAATATGCTTATTGAACGGCGGTATAATGCCGAAAATCGATGTCTATTCAGTTACCGGGCAACTACTTCTTTCTCGTACGACGGTTGATGTTTTAGATATTAGCAATCTTCCGGCTGCAATATATCTGGTTCGTGTAGGTAATCTGGGTAGTCTGAAAATCGTAAAAAGCAATTAGAGAAATCTATCATATTTTAATTATTAATTTAAATTCATGAAAAACATGAAGAAACATTATTTCTTTGTTTCGCTCTTGGCATTGGCATTATCTATGCCGAGGAGCTCGTTCGCTTCTGTGCAAAGTGCAGATAGTGATGACGGAATTGTGGTGACGTTAGGAGCACCGAAAGTATCAATGCAATTGATGGCAGCTCAATCTTCTGTAACCCAGTCGCATATGGTGATAAATGGAACAGGACAGTCGGGGACTTTTATTTTAAATGCGCAGAATTTAGTGGAGGATATTAAATTGACGGCAACTTCTGGATTAGAAGTTTATCCGGCAACTTTGCCTGCTGGTTCCAATGGGGAGACAATTATTATTACACTGAATAGCACTTTACCAGTAACGGAAGGACGAATTATCCTTCGTAGTGGTGATGCACGTGCTTATGTAAATGTTACGGGTTACGGAACTCCTCTTGAAGAGAAAAATCTTTCTCAGAATCCGGTTTATCCCGGTGGTGACGATGAGTCTTTTGTTAAGGGGAAGGAAGATGGTTTTACTCCTGGTGAGAATGGCTATACGGTTGAGTTCCGTGTAAAGACAGATAATTTGAACAAGGTTTTCGAGGCCTTTGCTGTGACCCCGGAAGGAGCCGGCTTTAAAGCTTATGTCAATTCCACTTCTGTAGGCTTGTACGATGGTAGTACTCAAGTAAATATACCTAATCCTGCTACGGCTTTTGATGGTGGTCTCCAGCATTTTTATAACAACGATGGCAAGTATCACACTTATCGTTTTTCTGTAACTTCAGATCAGCGTATTTTCGTTTATCGTGATGGTCTTCAAATCGCTATCCTTCGTGCTTCCGATTATGCCAATCAGGCTTCTTGGACCGTTGAGAACGGGGATATGGTCGAGAATCTGTTGAAGAACCCAGATTTTGAAGGTGAGTATGATTACCGTGCTTCCGATTCTTTAATAGTTCGTGTAGAGGGTTGGCAACTTGATCCTATTGATCAGTACAATTGTCTCTATACTGTTCCGAATTATGAGATTAATAATGATTTGGATTTCAATAATCATGTGATGAGCCTTCAACGTTATACTTGGAATGATGGTTGGGCTGCAGGTCGTGTTTCTCAGATTGTAGATGTTGCTCCTAATGAGACTTACAGCCTTTCTTTTTTAGCAGGTGGTGGAATGAAGGTGAAGGATAGTGCCATCGATTATTTGATGAGCAGTGTCCGTATTGAAGAGGTTCAAAATTCCGAATTGAACAATAAGGTTGAGATTTCCAACATGGATGGTATGGTAAGTTATTCTATGGATTATACAACTTCAGCTGAATGTCGTCAAATTCGTGTCAGTCTTTATAATGAGCGTTTTCTGAATGGTGGTGGCTGGGGATCCAGTGTACGTCCTTTCCTTGTGGATGAGATGCGTCTGACAGGTGTATCTCGTGTTCTGACACAGGAAGTTGGTTTTGATAATACCTTTGCTGATGTAGAATACTTTACATATGATCCTACTGGAGCATACGCTCCGTTAGAAGCAGTATTATCTCCATCTGAAAAAAATGTGACTATTGATGGAACAAATCAGACTAAAACAGTGAAAGTATCAACAGCTAATTTGCGTGCGGATGTTCCCCTTTCTGTGACGGCTTCTAAGGGCTTTTCTGTATATCCAGAAGAGTTAATTCCGAATCATGAAAGTGAAGTGACAATAACACTGAATAGCACTTTACCAGTAACGAAAGGACGAATTATCCTTCGCAGTGGTGATATACGTGCTTATGTAAATGTTACGGGTTACGGAACTCCTCTTGAAGAGAAAAATCTTTCTCAGAATCCGGTTTATCCCGGTGGTGACGATGAGTCTTTTGTTAAGGGGAAGGAAGATGGTTTTACTCCTGGTGAGAATGGCTATACGGTTGAGTTCCGTGTAAAGACAGATAATTTGAACAAGGTTTTCGAGGCCTTTGCTGTGACCCCGGAAGGAGCCGGCTTTAAAGCTTATGTCAATTCCACTTCTGTAGGCTTGTACGATGGTAGTACTCAAGTAAATATACCTAATCCTGCTACGGCTTTTGATGGTGGTCTCCAGCATTTTTATAACAACGATGGCAAGTATCACACTTATCGTTTTTCTGTAACTTCAGATCAGCGTATTTTCGTTTATCGTGATGGTCTTCAAATCGCTATCCTTCGTGCTTCCGATTATGCCAATCAGGCTTCTTGGACCGTTGAGAACGGGGATATGGTCGAGAATCTGTTGAAGAACCCAGATTTTGAAGGTGAGTATGATTACCGTGCTTCCGATTCTTTAATAGTTCGTGTAGAGGGTTGGCAACTTGATCCTATTGATCAGTACAATTGTCTCTATACTGTTCCGAATTATGAGATTAATAATGATTTGGATTTCAATAATCATGTGATGAGCCTTCAACGTTATACTTGGAATGATGGTTGGGCTGCAGGTCGTGTTTCTCAGATTGTAGATGTTGCTCCTAATGAGACTTACAGCCTTTCTTTTTTAGCAGGTGGTGGAATGAAGGTGAAGGATAGTGCCATCGATTATTTGATGAGCAGTGTCCGTATTGAAGAGGTTCAAAATTCCGAATTGAACAATAAGGTTGAGATTTCCAACATGGATGGTATGGTAAGTTATTCTATGGATTATACAACTTCAGCTGAATGTCGTCAAATTCGTGTCAGTCTTTATAATGAGCGTTTTCTGAATGGTGGTGGCTGGGGATCCAGTGTACGTCCTTTCCTTGTGGATGAGATGCGTCTGACAGGTGTATCTCGTGTTCTGACACAGGAAGTTGGTTTTGATAATACCTTTGCTGATGTAGAATACTTTACTTATGATCCTACTGGAGCATACGCTCCACTTGAACCGGTTTTTGGAGGTGATGTAACAGGCATTGAAGGAACGAATTCGGATGCAGGGGTTTATGGAACAGTAATAGATAATTGGTTAACTTTGAATAATGTACCAGAGTCTGCTAAAATTGAAATATATAGTTCAACAGGAGTACTTATTGCTGTAGAAAATAGTTATACTTCAGGACAATCAATTCCATTATATGAGAAGGGAATTTATGTATGTGTTGTAAATGATGGTACAAGGAAAGAGATAGTAAAGATTGTTTATTGATGCTTTGCTAAGGGAAGAGGTTTAGATCTCTTCCCTGTCTGTTTTGTTTTTAGGCATATTCGAAAGAATTTACGCTTTGGTTGTCGGAGAATTTACTCTTCATGGGATATATCGCAGAGTGAGTGTATTGAGTGGAGAGAAAGATGTAGTTTATTTTTCGTTAGTAGATTCTATAATAAGTATCTGGAAAAAGTAATTTGAATTGCGATTTTTGAATTCCCTAAAATAGATTAAACTTTAATTGATAGGGGATTTGTAGGTACATGATTTGTGTGGACAGATCAAACAGAAGTTATAAATGGAGGCGAAAATATTTTTGTGCTTATAGATGATATTTATTTTGTAGACTTCTGATTGTATGTAAACGTGTATACGAGAGATAACATTTTGGGTTTCGGATTGAACTGACACAAGAATCAACTGTATTAATTATTAATTTGAATATTGCTACATAATTATGAGAGTTTTTTTGTTTTGGGTATTTTTGTTTGCAATAAATGAGATTATAAAGGCGCAGAATGTGACTTTTCGTCCAGGACAGATTTGGAATGATACAAGTGGTAAAGCCATCAATGTTCATGCGGGATATATTGTATATGAGGACGGTTATTATTATTGGATAGGAGACAGCCGGACAGGAAATGAATGTAATGGAGTCGGATGTTATCGATCGAAAGATCTGTATAATTGGACTAATAGGGGGCTGATAATACCACTGTCTGGAAAGATAAGTGAAGACAATTGGGATTTGGCAAAAGGTCGTAATTTATATCGTCCTAAAATTTTGTACAATGAGTTGACAAAAAAGTGGATTATATGGGCTGTTTGGGAGAATATGGAAGTGACTATTACCAAAAGTTGTAGATTGGTAAGTGATCATATGGAGGGGGATTATGATTTATATGAAATTTCATGTGTGAATGGGATTTTGAGCCGGGACTATACGTTATTTAAAGACGATACAGATGGAAGAGTATATTTCATCGGAGCGGTAAATACCAATGCGGACATATTGGGGGTACAGTTGAATGATGATTATCTGGATGGTACTTCGAATGCATCGATTATTTTGGATGGGGTAAAGTATGAGGCTCCGGCTATATTCAAGATGTATGATATGTATTTCGGACTTTTTTCAGGATGTACGTATTGGAAACCCAATCGCAGTCGTTGGGCCTATTCGTATAATATGCTTGAAGGTTGGAGTTATGAGCGGGTATTTACAGATGTTACTGGTAGTGGGATTGAGTTTTGCGTGGATGACGTAAAAGGGACTACTTATGACTCTCAGAGTGCTTTTGTTTTTAAAGTAGGAGGAGATGATCAAAAATTAGTTTATGTAGGTGACCGTTGGGATGAAAATAATTTGGAAAGTTCAAAACAGGTATGGTTACCAATCAGCATGCGCTCGGGCTATCCCACAATACATTGGTATGATGAATGGGATCTGAGTATCTTTGATAATATGTACCGTTTTAAGCGCACCAAATTTATTGAGGACAAGAGGCAATATTTTTTGTTGGATCGTAATTCTAATCGTTTTGTTTCACGATCAAAGTCGTCTTTCCTGTTAGAGAATGATGGTAATACCAATCTTTGTTTTACTTTTTATGCTACGGATGACCCTTACGTTTATAAGCTTAAAGATAACAAAACGGGACAATATGTGGAGTCTGTATTTGGTACTTTACGTTTAAGTGAAGAAAATGATAAAACGACGCAATTATGGACTTTCTTATTACAGGAAGACGGTACTTATAAAATAAAAAACAATGTGGGAGAGTATTATTTAGCTATTTCGGGTTCTTCTACGTTTGTTGGTTCAACTATTTATTTGGGTAGAGAAAAAGATGCTCGTTGTTTTGGGGTTTATTTTGATTCGAAGATTTATCCGGAAGATGAAGAAGCAGCTCTTTTTACAAAGGATTATCGACAAAATAATTTGGTGTTAATTAAAGAACAAGAGAAGCATATAACAAATCTGCAAGTTATGAAAAAGGGAGTTGATGAAGTTTTTACTTTATACTATGATGAGAAAAGCAGCCGGATTAATGTGATATCTCAAGAACCGATAAAGGCTCAGCTGGCTTTATATAATATATATGGGCAATTACAAGTATACCAAACCGTAAAATTGGATAATAACGGATATGCTATAGAGTTATCTGGCAGATTAAATCCGGGTATTTACATGGTTCGCATAAAAACTTCGGTATATAAAGAAATACGGAAGTTGATTGTTATCCGGTAAATAGAATGGATTTAAATATGTGAATGAGAGGACTCTTATTTCGAATAAGAGGAAATTTGTTTCACAATAATTTTCTCATTCTTCTTTGAAATATTTTTAATATAATAGTTAATGTGTTTTTTCTTTATTTGCGGTCGTTAATGATTTTATAATCGTGAAATGTGTTATTTATTTTAATAAGATGATGAAATTTTTTATTTATTCGCTTTTGATGGTTGCTGCATTGAGCAGCAACATAGGAAATACTGTGGCACAGGCTGCCAATGATAAAATTGTTCCAGGATCTGTTTGGAATGATATTACTGGCAGGCATATTAATGCTCATGGTGGTTGTGTTATTTTCCATGAAGGAATATATTATTGGTTTGGGGAGGATCGTACTGGATATAATAGTAATGGCGTGAGTTGCTATACTTCTGCCGATCTCTATAATTGGAAGCGTGTAGGATTGGTATTTAATGAAAACCAAGCAAGAGACTTGAATACCGGTAAATGTACTCTTGAGCGTCCAAAAGTGATATATAATGATAAAACAGGAAAGTGGGTTATGTATATTCATTGGGAAGATGGTAATGGTTATGGGGAAGCGCGCGTTTGTGTCGCTGTGAGTGATGAAATAGACGGAACTTATAAATTTGTAAGTACTTTCCGTCCTAATAATCATGATTCGCGCGATCAGACTATTTTTAAAGATACCGATGGAAAAGCCTATCATTTTGGATCTACTGATATGAACACTAATATGAATGTAGCTTTACTTTCCGAAGATTATTTGGAAACAGAAAAGAATCCTATTACAGAAACAAAGATTTTGAAAGGATTGAGTTATGAGGCACCTGCTATTTTTAAAGTTGATGATGTCTATTTTGGACTTTTTTCCGGTTGTACGGGGTGGAATCCCAATCCGGGACATTCAGCATCGGCAACGGAAATATTTGGAGCTTGGACGCCTGGAAAAAATTTTGCCATTGACGAGGGCAATACAACAACATATCATTCGCAGAGTACTTTTGTACTGAAGGTAAACGGTTATGAGAGCGCCTATGTCTATATGGGAGATCGTTGGGATTCTGGTGATGTAGGGGGAAAATCTCAATATGTATGGTTACCTCTGAGCATGCGTTCGGGGATACCTACTGTAAAATGGTATGACAGTTGGGATATGAGTGTTTTTGATAATGTCGATCGCTTTAAACGTGTTAAAGCGTTGGCTGATGGCATAGTAGTACGTATCCTTGATAAAAATTCCGATCGTTGGATGTCTAAATCTAAAAATGGCTTTAACATTGATGATGATAATGATGAAGTAAATATGAGTTTTGAATTGAAAGCTACTGATAATCCTTATATCTGGAAACTGAAGGATATGAGTACAGGTAATTATTTGGAATCAATATTTGGGACTTTGCGTCTTACTGTAGAGAATGCAAAAGTTAGTCAGCAATGGCGTTTAGAACTGGAAGAGGACGGTTGTTATAAAATACAAAATGTTAATGACAAGAAATTATTGTCCATATCAGGAGCTTCTTCATTTGCTGGAAGTAATCTGTTTCTTGTGGAAGAAGGGGCAAGTAACTCGCAGAGCTTTGGTTTATATTTTGATACTAAGGCTTATGATTATGAGATGGCGGACATGTTTAGTCTCTCTTATTGGCAGGAGAATAAGAGACTGATGACAGAACAGCAAAAGTACGAAGAAGGGGGTACTGGTATAAGCAGAATGGAGAACGATGATGAAAATAATGTTGTACTCTATCCTATGTCGAATAATGGTGATTTCAAAGTCTTTATAAATAATAATAGTACTGCTGACATACAAATAGTGGAAATTGGTAGTGGACGTGTGGTATATTCGGATAAGTTGGTTAAAAGGGGAGAGGCTGTTGTGATTCATTTGGCAGGAATTTTATTGCCGGGAATTTATACAGTGCGCATTCAGACTCCTGAATCTGTAGTGGTGAAAAGAATGGTTGTGTCTCATATGCTATGATCTAAAAATATAATGATAAATGTAATAAGGGTTGCGAGGTTGGTTTGTTGTTGCCTTTGTGTACATGCAGGAGTATGGGCACAAAATAAAATCTCTTTGAATATAGCGAAAGCCGGAACATTATCTGAGCAAATTGCTTCTTCGAAAAAATATCAGATTGATGAATTGATTGTTTCGGGAACCTTGAATGGTAGCGATATCCGCTTTATACGCGATATGGCCGGATGTGATGCGACTGGAAAGGAAACGAAAGGCATTTTGCGCAAGCTGGATATGTCCGGAGTTAACATTATCTCGGGAGGGGATTATTATTATGAAACGGGCGGTATTAAATACTATACATTGATTTCCGGAACAAGCAGTGGAAATGGAGTCTCTTACAGTGAAGGGGTCGGAAGCTATATGTTTGCTAAAACAAAACTTGTTTCCATTACATTACCGATATCTGTTTCTGTGATGGGAGAGGGGGTATTTTTCGGATGTACGGAGTTAGAAAGCTTTGTATTGTCTCCAAATGTTCCTTATATAAAGCCCATGACATTTGCACAGTGCAGTTTCAAAGAGTTTTCTGTTCCAGAAAGTATTAAGAGCATTGAGAAAAATGCTTTTGCCGGATGTAGCTCTTTAGCAAAACTTGTAATTCCCGAAAATGTGACAACAATTGTCGGCGGAGCCTTTGGCGAGTGTCCGGTATTGAGAGAAATAAAAGTGGATGAAAAGAATAAAAAATATGCCGATATAGACGGTGTTGTGTGTAGTAAGGACCTAACTGTTTTACGTATTTATCCGAATGGAAAAGGTTCTGAATATACGGTGCCGGAAACGGTTAATACAATCGATGATTTTGCTTTTCAAGGCACAGATGTTGAGTATGTGACATTGACGGATAATATTACCCATATTGGAGTAGGAGCCTTTAGTGATTGTACTAAACTGCGTGCTATAGCCGTGCCAAATAGCGTATTGGCATTTCGTGAAAGTGCATTTGCCAATTGTAGTTCGTTGGAAAGTATTCATATTCCAAATCAGATAACAGTTATCGATCGCTATGTGTTTCAAGGTTGTAAAAGTTTGGAGAAAATTCAGCTGCCGATCAAGACGGAAAGAATTCGTGATGCCGCCTTTCAAGGATGTCTCGGAATTGATTCTATTGCATTGCCTTCGACCGTAAAATACATTGATGCGTCTGCTTTTGCGGGATGTACAAAGGTGGAAGCCATTAGTTGTATGTGTACAGAATTACCGACCCTTAACAAAACAGCTTTCGAGGGAATCAATCAGCAGAAATGTAAATTGTATGTCCCGGTAGGTGCTTATTCCCGCTATTGGATTGCTCCGATCTGGGGAGATTTTGCCAGCATCATCGAACAGGATGGAGATGGGGAACCGTTAGTATCACTCACTGTTGCCGCCTCTTATAATGCCGTTTATGGAAAGGTACTCATTAACGGACAGCAAAAAAGCAGTGAGCTAATAGATAAAGATACCAAAGTTGAGTTTACTATTCAGCCGGCTAAAGGTTACGGCATAGCACAAGTGATGCTCAATAATAAAAACGTGACAGCTGACGTAAACGATGAAGGACTTTATACGATTGCCGAAGCCACAGAAAACATGGTTCTGCAGGTAACTTTTAAGGAGCTTCCTTATTACCTCACTATTCGGCATGCCGACAACGGATTATTGAAGCAACTGATTACCCGTGGTGAGCAATACACCTTTACCATTTTGCCGGCAGAGGGGTGGAACCTGAATACTGTGACTTTCAACGATAATGATGTGACCGCTTATGTGAAGGAAGACGGGACTTATACCACTCAGGCTCTGAAAAGTGATGCCGAACTGGCCGTCACCTTCGAAAGTACGGCTTCGTCCGTAGAAGATGTCCGTGCGGATGAACCGGCACTAAAGGTGTATACACAGCATGATGAGCTGATTTTGCAAGGAACCGTGGAGGGGCAGAAAGTACAGGTGTACACCACGGACGGTATTAACGCAGGCATTTATATTTCCACAGGGGGACTGACGCGCATCACGCTCCGGCAAAACGTAACTTATCTGGTCAGAGTAGGGATGAAAACATATAAGGTAGCTATGTGATCGTAATGTATGGGGTATAGAAAAAATATACATCCGAATTTCTGAAATAAACGTAACAAAAGAGTGTTGGTTGAAGGGGAAAACTTTCAACCAACACTAATTTTATTTCATTCATGGGGGAATATTGATTCAATCGCGTTTTTTGATCGGTAAACGTAGAGTGGAATTGAAGGTTATATGCTACTTTTACGAGCGGATTCTAAGACGAAAATGATGAAAAATACAGCAGTGAAAAACAATAAGGGAAATAAAATGTCCGGCTGGCTGGAAAAGTGGGAGCAGACAAACTACCGGAACATGAAAATAGCGTCTATATCAGTATTTATATTGTTGGCTATTTATATGACGGTGATACATAACTTCAATTACCTGAAAAAGGTAGAAGATTTATCACTGTTTCTTCCTTCCTGGACTTTTCTGAAAGAATGTATGATGGTGCCCGGAGGAGGATTGATATGGGGCGGCACATTCCTGACACAATTCTTCTATTATCCTTGGCTGGGTGGAGCTGTTTTTATCGCTTTGTTGCTGGTTCTCCAATACCTTGTGGGAAAGGCTTTTCGTATTCCCGACCGTTATTTTACGCTTTCGTTTGTTCCTTCCGCACTCTTATTGCTGGCATTGGTACAGTTGGGCTATGTGGTCTATATTTTGAAATCGCCGGGATATGCTTTTTCCAATCTGTTGGGCATGATAGCAGTTGTGGGAAGTTTTTGGGTGTATCGCTGTCTGAAACACTGGTTATGGCGCGGTGGGGTAGTTATTCTGTTTTCTATAGTTGGTTATCCGATATTAGGATTCTATGCCTTATTGGTAGTAATCCTGTTTGCCATTGATGAGTGCACACAGAAACGCGTGTGGTGGGCATGGAATATGCTGGTAGCTATAATTGCCATTGCTCTGGTCCCGTTATTCTATTACATATTGGTCTACACGCAATTGATGTGCGACTCTCTTTACACATCTGTCCTTCCTAGGTTTTATCCCAATGAAATGATTTTATGGATGCCTTTTGGACTATTGTATGCTTATGTGATATTTCTGGCTTTCTATGCTCATCGATGGAAACAAAAAACGGAAAGAGCTCGCGTAGTATCTGTCGTACTTGCCCTGATCGTGTTTGTTATGGCATTGGGAGGAGCATGGTATTATGAATTTGATGATGAAAACTTTCGCATAACAATCGATATGGACAGAGCTATTCTGGACAATGATTGGGAGAAAGTGGTGGACTGTGCCCAAGCGCAGCAAGGAGAGCCGACACGCTTGATTGTTTTAAATACGGATATGGCGCTTTATAAGTTGGGGCAGGCGGGCGACCGGATGTTTAAGTTTAAGATAAACGGAGTTCCTTACAGGATTATTCGCACTACTCCTGTCATGCGTAATACAGGAGCCAAGGCTTTGTACTTTCAGTATGGGAAAATTAATTATTGTTACCGTTGGTGCATGGAAGATAAAGTGGAGTATGGCATGAAGGTGGAATACCTTAAATATATGGTGAAGTGCGCTTTACTGAATGAAGAATTTGCTCTGGCACAGAAATATAACAGTACATTGGCACAGACTCTATTTCACAAAGATTGGGCGGAAAAATATCAGCGCTACATCGATGAGCCGCAACTGATGGCGGAAGATGCGGAATTTAAAATGATTAAGCCGTTGATGGCATACAATAATGCACTTGAGGGAGACGGGGGATTGTTGGAAGCCTATCTGATAAGCCAGATCGCTTACATGGAGGGAGGGCCTCCCGAACTTGTGGAACTCTCATTGCAGTGTAACTTGGTGCAGAAGGACATTGCCCGTTTTTGGCCCCGTTTTATACTATATGCTCGTACGCACGATAGGCTTCCACTGCATTATCAGGAGGCGGCAATCTTGTATTCTTACTTGGAACGCAAGGTGGACTATCGGCAGTTTAAAATAGAAGATGAAGTGGTAACTCGCTTTGATAAGTTTATAAAATTGTCCGAACAAATGGCTGGGCAATCGGATGAAAAATCAAAAGAGGTATTCAAACCCTATTTCAGCGATACGTTCTGGTATTATTACTTTTTCGTGAAGGGACTGAAAACCAGCTGATAAAGGGATTGTATGAAGATGGATTTTGCTATTGTTTTTTTCTGTCTTAGATGGATAACTTTAATATCTCAGAGTTAAATTCTACTTATCTTTGGTAATATTAATGATTTATAATATAATTTTGTCGTGTGCTTCGCATAAACAAGATTAATATGACTTAAAAAATAATACGTTATGAAGAATCAATACTTACCGCTTTACAAATTACTTTGCCTGTTTTTTTTGTTGATGTTTGTGGAAACATCCTCCTTGCAGGCAACGGAAAATTTCCGGAACTTCCGTTTCAGACAATTGAGCACTTCGGATGGATTGTCGACAAATGACATTCAACAGGTATATCAAGACAAGGAGGGCTATATATGGATGGCTACTCGTAACGGTTTGGCGAAGTATAACGGATATGAGATGAAGATTTATAAATCGAATATTTACAATTGGAATCTTCTGGGGAATAATAATATTTCATGTATTGAAGAAGATACGAAGCATCGCATTTGGATAGGTACATATGATGGACTGAATGTGCTGGATAAAGTGACCGGGAAAATTAAACAGATCAATAAAACGGAATTCAGCAATAATGCAATATCCAAAATATTAGTAACCCGGAAAGGGCAGATCTTATTAGGGACCGATCAGGGGTTGTATCAGTATATCCCGGAAAGGGACTCTTGCGTGCTTTTTACGCGGGAAACCACTAAAGATGTGATGCCGCAAACTTCCGTGAAATCTCTTTTGGAAGATTCAAAAGGAAATATATGGATCGGAACTTGGAATGAAGGGCTTTATCGTTACGATCCGGAGGAAGGTAAATATTTTGCTTATCCGAAAATGAATGAACGGAAATCGGCACACGTTGTTTTTGAAGATAGCCATCATCAGATTTGGGTAGGTACATGGGAAGGTGGATTGTTTCTGCTTAAAAATCCTTATGACATGGAGCGGGTGTCATGGGACGTTTTTCGAAATGAGCCTGCTGTCGAAAGTAGTTTGGCAGATAATACAATTTATGCTCTTTCCGAGGATCGGAACACAAATTCACTGTGGGTAGGAACACGAAGTGGATTGAGCATTTTGCCTTATGGAACAACGAGTTTTGTTAATTACTATCCGGACGAGTCCGGACATTCTATTTCGGGAAATGAGGTGACTTCCATGATTTGTGACCAGCAGGGAATGATGTGGTTGAGCACGCTTGGAGGAGGAGTAACGGCAATCATAACGCGTGAGTTGAATTTTGCATTGGATCATTTGGAAAATATTAAGAAAGTATTTAAAACTAATTCAGTAAGAAATATTTTAGTGGACGATGAGGGTCTGATGTGGCTGAGTATAGGTACTTACGGATTAGTGGTATATAATCGTCAGACGGGGGAATGGTGGAATATGCGTCAGCTTGGCTTTCCGGATACGGGTTCGACCACTTATTCCGTGTTTTCGATCATGCAGTCGCCTACTACCGGAAAAATATGGATAGGAACTTATGACGGCGGGCTCTATGTATATGATAAAAAAGCAAAATCCGGTGCTCGTGTGAAATGTTATCGGGCAAATGACACACCTTGGTTGCCCAGCGATCGTATTTATGATATAAAAGAAGATTCTCAGGGAAAGGTCTGGTTAGGAACGTCGTATGGATTCAGTATGCTTACTGCAGAGGGGAATATTTGCCGGTTTGATTTGTTGGATGTAATGGGATTGAATTTGCGCAATCTGATTGCACAGGATATTGAAGAGGGGGTTGACGGAGAAATGTGGATCGCTACCGAAAATATGGGGATCGTACGTGTAGTGGGGAATGGGAATAATGTAAAGGACTACAAAATATATAGCTATTCTCCTGAAAATGATAAGCTGAATTCACTGAAAGTGATGTGTATGTATAAAGACGAATTGGGGCGTATCTGGGCTGGTACGGAAGGATGCGGACTTAGTTTGTACGATTCTAAAATCGGTAAGTTCATATCTGTACATGTGCAGTGGAATCTTCCGGGCGATGTTATATCCAGTATTATTGGCAGTAAAGAGGATGAACTGTGGTTAGGTACGAATGTGGGATTGGTGAGACTGTATGTGCCGGAGGACCTGTCGAAAGTCAACTATAGGCTGTATACTACGGCGGACGGCATGCAGGATAATGTGTTTATCAGGAATGTGGCGTGTAAAACCGAAGAGGGGGAACTGTTTTTCGGAGGCGCCCATGGATATAACAGCTTTTTTCCGGACCGTCTGAAAGAGTCGGACTTCCAATTGTCTATTACAATAACTAATATTAAAATTTTTGATAAATCGTGGAATAATCTGGAGGATGCTGTGAGAAACAGGATATCCGAACAGTCACCCGATTTCACGAAAAAAATAGTGCTGGACTATTGGCACAATAATTTTAGTATTGAATTTGCCGTGCTCGATTATATGAATCCCGCACAAAATAAATATGCGTACAAATTGGATGGTTTCGATACGGATTGGCAATATCCGGATCAGTTGCGCCGGTTTGCCTATTACAATAACCTGCCTGCCGGTACCTATAAATTTCATTTAAAAGCGGCCAACTCCAATGGGATATGGGGAGAAAGAGAACCGGCTATGGAGATAGTGATACTGCCACCACCCTGGCGGACATGGTGGGCATATGTTATTTACGCTATTTTAATAATATCGGCGGGCTGTATATTATTCAGAATGGGAAAAAAGCGTGTGCAGCTGTACAATGCTTTGCATTTGCGCGAACTGGAAAAAGCAAAAGCGGATGAGTTGAATCATACAAAACTGCAATTTTTTACGAATATCACTCATGAATTACTTACTCCTTTGACTATTATTTCGGCAACGGTCGATGAGCTGAAACTTTGTGCTCCGCAGAATGGAGACTATTATCAGATAATGACGAACAATATCAATCGGTTGATACGTCTGCTGCAGCAGATTCTGGAATTCAGAAAAGCGGAAACTGGAAATCTGAAACTACGTGTGTCACGGGGAGACCTTGCGGCATTCGTCCGAAACAGTGTGGATAATTTTGAGCCGTTGATGAAGAAGAAAAAAATCTATTTCTCGATCATGACCAATCCCGAACCCTTTATGGCATATTTTGATTCGGACAAGATCGACAAAATACTATATAATCTGTTGTCCAATTCATCGAAATATAACAAAGAAAAAGGAACGGTGTGGGTCGATCTGAGTTATGAAAAAACATTGGATTCGGCTGTGTTGGTAGTGAAAGATAACGGAGAAGGTATTTCGGAAGAGGCTCAGAAAACACTGTTTAAGCGTTTTTATGAAGGTGATTACAGGAAATTCAATACCATAGGCACTGGCATCGGACTGTCGTTGACAAAAGATCTGGTGGAACTGCATCAGGGAACTATCTCCGTACAAAGTAAACTGGGAGAGGGTACGGCGTTTAAGGTGATTATTCCTATTAATCGCGGTGCATATAAGGAGGAGAATATCGATGATAAATCGGATGTACTGCCCGTAGCACAGCACATTCCCGTGGAAGTGGTGGAGGAAGAAGAAGAGGGACAGGCAGAGGAAAAAGGGGGCACATTGCTTTTGGTAGAAGACAATGAGGACTTGTTGATGATGATGACTAAGCTGCTGAAAGCTAATTATAATGTATATACAGCTTGTAATGGTAAAGAGGGGATCGAGGTCATTGGAAACAAAGATGTGGACTTGATAGTATCAGATGTGATGATGCCGGAAATGGATGGGCTTGAATTCTGCCGTTACGTGAAAGGACACTTTGATACAAGCCATATCCCTGTCATTCTTCTGACTGCTAAAAATAAGGAAGAAGATCGCGTGGAAGCATATGAAGCGGGTGCGGATGCTTTTATTAGCAAACCTTTCAATCTGAGTGTACTCCATGCCCGCATCAGTAATTTATTGAAAACCAGGGAACGTGCCAACAAGGATTTCAAAAAACAATTGGTTTTCGAGGTGGACGAATTGAATTATACCAGTATTGATGAGGAATTTTTACAGAAAGCAATCGGCAGTGTGCAAGCTCATCTGGATGATCCGTTGTTCGATCAGACTCGTTTTGTGGAAGAGGTGGGAGTGAGTAAATCAACTCTTTTCAGAAAGCTGAAATCACTGACCGGATTGTCGTACTCATCTTTTGTCCGTAACATCCGCATGAAAGCTGCTTGTAGAATCATGGAGGAGAAGCGGAATGTACGAATCTCGGAGTTAGCTTATGCCGTCGGGTTCAACGATCCGAAATATTTTAGCGCCTGCTTTAAAAAAGAGTTGGGAATGCACCCGAGTGAATATATGGAACGCTTCATCAATGGCGGGAAGAGTGAAAACGATGAAGAGAATCCTGTAAAAGATAGGTAGAGACTACGTCATAATCAGAACCTGCCCCGATAAATCAGAAAAATTTATTGAGCTGAATTGAAGCAGGTTTTCAGGGAGGCATCAATAAGATCAAAAAATCGCTTTACACATAATGGGAATGGTAGCAATGCCATTCTCATTTCTTTAATCTCTTTTCCTGTACTTCATAGCAGGTAGAAAAATCATTCAATTATTTCTGAAATTCTGGGGTTGCATTAAAATCGGGCTTTTTGAAATAATATTGGAGTGGATTTTTCTCTTCCTTCCCTACTTTTGTTTCATCGAAAATAAAGGTATTTTTTAGTTTTTAAGGGAATTAAGGTTAAGGTAGAAAAAGAGCGGTTACTATGTAAATGAAACAGCGAAAGGTTACACATTTTTTTGTAGGGTAAGAGGACGTTTTCAGGATATTTAAAAACGGAAATAACAGTTACATTTAAAAGATAATAGTATGAAAAAAAACAAGGCTATGAACTTTTCTCTTAATTGTCCACCATTTAATGCAGGAATAGCATGCAGGGCTTTTGCCGCTTTTGCATTAGGAGGGTTGTTGCTGATGGCTCCTTCGGTAGCTTTTGCCGATGGGATGGAACAAAACGTGCTTCAGCAGCAAGGAACAGTTAAAGTTACAGGTGTTATAAAGGATATTGCAGGAGAACCGGTGATCGGGGCGAATGTTGTTGTGAAGGGTACGACAAATGGAATTATATCCGACATTGACGGTAATTTTACATTGTCGGTTCGCTCCGGCGATGTACTAGTCATAAGTTACTTGGGGTATCAGACTCAGGAAATAACAGTCGGACGGAAAACGAATTTCAATATTATATTAAAAGATGACGCGAAGTCACTGGATGAGGTGGTAGTAGTGGGATTCGGTACGCAGAAGAAAGTGAATCTGACGGGGGCGGTATCGATGGTAGATGCCAAAGTGATGGAGGATCGTCCGGTGATCAATGCTGTGCAGGCTCTGCAAGGGGCAGTCCCGGGATTGCAGATTACGTCTAATTCCGGAGCGCTGGATAAAAATGCAAGCATCCGAATTCGTGGTGCGAACACATTGGGCTCCGCTTCTGCCGATCCGTTAATTCTAATCGATGGCATGGAAGGGGATATCAATTCTATCAATCCGCAGGATATTGAGAATGTATCCGTATTGAAAGATGCGGCTGCTGCTGCTATTTACGGTTCACGTGCACCATATGGGGTAATTCTTGTTACTACGAAGAAGGGACGTCAGGGAAAGGCTGCGGTTACTTACAATAATAACTTCCGCTGGGGTAGTCCTACGCGTATTCCGGATATGGTAGATTCGTGGACGTTTGCCAATTATTATAATGAGGCCAGTAGAAATGCAGGAAGCGGAGATTATTTCCAACAAGAGGTGATGGACCGTATTTATGCAACGGTGAATGGACAGGAAGGTGCGGTGGATATGGTACCGGATTCCGGTAACTCCAAGTATTGGTCGAATCAATGGAATAACTATTCTGCAAATACGGACTGGTATGATATTGTGTATAAAGATTGGGCGTTCTCGCAGGAACACAACATGAGTGTAAGTGGCGGTACGGATAAGATCGGATACTATGCATCTGCCAATTATCTGGATCAATCCGGACTTTGTAACGTGTCTTCCGATAAACTGAAACGTTACACCATGACGGCTAAATTTAATGCGGAGCTGTCCAAATGGGTGCGACTGGATGTAAATACGCGATTTATCCGTAAAGATTACGACAGACCTTCGTCTTTGAGCGGTTCTCTTTATGATAATTTGAGCATGAACGGCTGGCCGACCACTCCTTTCCGCGATCCCTACGGCAATATTTTCGGTGGACTCTTTCAGGAGGTCATGAAGCTGGACCAAGGTGGAAGATATATTTCCCAAAATGATGAGCTTTATATGCAGGGTGCTCTTATCATTGAACCGATCAAGGGATGGACAACGCACTTGGAAGCCAATTATAGAATATATAATTCGGCCGTGAGAGAGACATGGTTCCTGACCCAAAGCTATTATACGGATGGCACTCCGATAGAGCAGTCGGGAGCGGGAACGCTGAACAGACGTCATACCCGTGAGAACTATATGAATATAAATGCCTATACGGATTATTCTCATAGTTTTGCCGAAGTTCATAATATGAAAGTGATGTTTGGTTTCCAGACAGAAGGATTGCGTCAGGATTATGATGAACATACTAAATATGGGTTTATCAGCAATGATTTTCCTTATGAGAATGCGATGACGGACAAATTGCTGAACGGAGAGGATAAATATCCTTCGGCAGGAGGTAAATATAACCGTTGGGCTACCGCGGCATTTTTCGGACGTGCCAATTATGACTATAAAGGTATCTATCTGGCAGAAGTAAATTTGCGTTATGATGGAAGTTCGCGTTTCCGTAGCAATCAGCGCTGGGACTTGTATCCCTCTTTCTCGTTGGGATATAACATGGCCCGTGAGCAATACTGGGAATCGATTGAACCCTATATTGGCATGTTGAAGGTTAGAGGTTCTTACGGAGAATTGGGAAATCAGAATACGGATGGTTGGTATCCGACTTATGAAGTGCTTGAAGTGAAAGCTAATAATGGTGATTGGTTGCAGAATGGCCAGAAGACTAACACGACAACCCAGCCGAAAATGATCAGTACGATATTGACATGGGAACGTGTGAAAAGCTGGAATATCGGTCTCGATTTCGGAGCATTCAATAATAGGTTGACAGGTGCTTTCGACTATTTTCAGCGTACTACTACTGGAATGGTAGCAAAAGGCTTGGAATTGCCGGTTGTATTGGGAATAGCCGTTCCTGATGTGAATAGTGCGGATATGTGTACGTCCGGTTTTGAATTGGCCGTTAAATGGCAGGATCGTTTGAGTAACGGTTTGGGTTATAACATTGGATTCTCCTTATCAGATGCCCGTTCAAAAGTTGTGAAATATCTGAATAATCCGACCGGAAATTTAGGAGGGTACATCGAAGGAGAGTATTTAGGCGATATTTATGGATATGAGACGGTAGGGATTGCCCAAAGTAAAGAAGAGATGGAACGGCATTTGGATCAACTCGACCAGAATTATTATAATACACATGGAGTATGGCCGGCTGAACCTCGGAAAGGACAATCTGGATTGGGTGATGACTGGAATGCCGGTGATATTATGTATGCCGATTTGGATGGTGACGGTGAAATAAATAGTGGAGAATATACATTGGCAGATCACGGGGATTATAAGAAAATAGGAAATAAGACTCCTCGGTATCAGTTTGGAATTAATCTGGGAGCTGATTGGAAAGGATTTGATTTCAGTGCATTCTTTCAGGGAGTGATGAAGCGGGATTACTGGCAGGATAGCTGGCTGTTCTGGGGAGCAACAGGAGATGCCCGTAAATCCACTTGTTTTTATGACCATTTAGACTATTGGTCGGAGGATAATCCAGGTGCATACTATCCTCGTCCTTATTTTGGGGCACAGCCGGGTGGCGGCGGTGATAAACACTTGAACAAAAATCAATATTGTCAGTCCCGATATTTGCAGAGTGGAGCTTATATTCGTCTGAAAAATGTTCAATTGGGGTATACTCTGCCTTTGAGATGGACTCAGAAGTTCAATGTGTCCAGATTGAGAGTTTATGTTTCCGGTGAAAATTTGTGGGTAGGAACCAAAATGGCCAGTATGTTCGATCCGGAAACAGTGGATGGCGGTAATGGTGATGGAAAGAATAAGAATATCGGTGAGGCTTATCCGTTGTCTAAAGTCATTTCTTTCGGCTTAAGCATTACACTTTAATTTTAATACAGTAGAACAATGAAAAATAGATATAAACTTAGCTTTAAATGGTTGGTGGGTATTGCTACCTGCTCCGGTGTACTATTGACTTCATGTAATGATTATCTGGATATAACTCCTCCATCGGATATCCCACCGGAACTTTATTTGAATGAAGAAAATGAATTGGCAACTTATGTAAATGGCTTATACGGAATATTGCCTTCACATGGCGGTATATACACTTATGGCATTTTTGGTGGCGATGCAGGAACGGATAACATGGTGAAGAGTAAAGCTGATTCAAAGTATATAGGAAACCTGCATACCGGTATGGATAATGGAGACTATTATTTTGAAAACATACGTAGCTGTAACTACTTTTTGCAGGAGGTACTTCCGAAATATGCTTCCGGCAATCTTTCCGGTAATGAAGAGTATATCCGTCATTATATTGGAGAAATTTATTTTCTCCGGGCCTATGAATATTTTAAGCGATACCAGATGTTCGGAGATTATCCGATTATTACTCAAATATTGCCAGATCAGGAAGAGGTTTTGATAAAAGAAAGTAAACGTTCTCCGCGTAATGAGGTGGCACGTTTTATCTTAAATAATCTGGATATGGCTTCTTATTTAATGTCGGGAGCCAATCCGGATGCTAATAAGACGCGTATATCGGAAGATGCGGCTATTTTCCTGAAATCGAGAGTAGCGCTGTTTGAAGCTACATGGCTGAAATATCACAAGGAATATGTACCGGGAGGAGATAAATGGCCAGGAAAAGATATGTACCCTAATTATACATTTCCAGCCGGGAGTTATCAGGCAGAGATTGATTATTTCTTGAGACGGGCTTATGAAGCTGCCGATTCTATCGCTGGAAAATATGCATTGGTACAAAATACGGGAAATGTACAGCAAAGCGCCAGTGAACCCAGCAATCCATACATGGATATGTATGCTACCGAAGACATGAAAGGATATAGCGAAGTTATTATGTGGAGACAGTATAGCCGTGCATTGTCGGTTGGTCATAGTGTGGGTTATCATGCACAACTGATGAATAATGGCACCGGTACTACAAGAGGAATGATCGAAAGTTATTTGATGAGTGACGGTAAACCGATCTATTCTTCATCTTTTACCTACAACGACGAAGGTATAGCCAATGTCCGCAAGAATCGGGATGCACGTATTAATGTCTTTCTGAAAGAGCCGGGACAGGTGAATTACTTTGTAAACCTCACTTCTAACTTAGGCTCGTCCGGACAAATAGTAGAGCCTGCAAATCCGACGATTACAGGGGATACTAAGAATCCGACAGGGTACATGCTACGGATGGGCAATTCGAAAGACAAAGAGGAGAATGATCAGTATGGAACTTTCTTGGGTTCTCCTGTATTCATGGCTGCCGAGGCTTATTTGAATTACATCGAAGCCCGTTATCTGGCATCGGGCGACTGGCATACGGATAAGATAGAACAGTATTGGAATGAACTTCGTCAGAAACATGCCTTGATCACTGCTTCCATTCAGGAAACGATCGATGCAACCGATATGGCAAAGGAGACGGCTTTGAAAGATCAGGCATATGATTGGGGAGCCTATTCTGCCGGGGCGGTATTAAGCGATAAAGTATTGTATTGCATTCGTCGTGAACGCCGTTGTGAGTTAATAGGGATGGGCATGCGCTATATGGACTTGTGCCGTTGGCGCTCTATGGATCAGTTGAAAGAAAATAAATATCACATCGAAGGCTTTAAATTGTGGGGAGATGATGGGAAGCAACTTCCGGTTTACTCCTACAAACGATTGCCTGCCGATCCGGATAATACCAAGTCCGTAGTGTCTTCGCCGGAATTGAGTAATTATCTGCGTCCTTTTGAAATACAAAGAACCTCGGATGCTTTCAGTGGTTTGGGATGGTATTACGCTTATTATTTAGGTTATGTGCCTATTAAGCAATTCTCTCTTTGCGGTGACGGTGTCTTATATCAGAACCCGGGATGGAGTGAATCGGCTAATTCAATGCCGGAATTTTAGAAATAATAAACAACAGTCTCCGGCGGATTTTCTGCCGGGGAACTGCTTAAAATAATAGAATTGTTTAATTAATATTTTAACTATCATGAAAGCGAAATTATTACTGTGGGGAACTTGTACTCTTTTTTCAATGACTGCTGTATTTGCACAGCAAAAAGAGGGAAATCTGTTGAAAAACGGTGATTTTGAGGCCGGCTATACAGCATTTAATCATTCAGACATAATGTGTCCTGAAGTCATCGAAGGATGGGATCTTAAGAGAGATGTCGATGGTTTGGATAACGCTATTGTAAGTGGAACATTTAATAATGCAGGGCAAGATGAGTGGAACACGTTTGCCTTTATCAAAGACATAGAGGATGCTGATATGTCCGGTGAAGGAGGGGATTTGATAACAGATGATAATTATCAATATCTTCGTTTTCAACGCTATTTCTGGAATGGCTGGTTTGATTCGGATGGTATTCAGCAGACGGTAAGTGTTGTTCCCGGAGAAACCTATTCTCTTTCTTGCATTTATCGTGTGAACGCGGGTGGTACGAGAGACAAACAAGATGCTAAACGTCATATTCGTGTATACGAGGCTTCAACAAATGATAAAGGAGGAACTGTGAAAGGTGCCATGATTTATGAACAACAGATTCCTCATGAAACGTGCGATTGGAAAGTTTTTTCTACATCAGGCATCAAGACAGACTCTGAAACTAAGATGATTATTTGTCTGGGTATGGATGGTGCCGGTGGGGAAGGCGATGGAAAACCTCAGAATGAAAATGTGTATATCGACTATGATGACGTAGTATTCCAGAAAGGAACCGCATCTGGCATTGCTTCCATGAATGCCAACAATGTATCGGTTCGCAAACTCGGTGTGAATATTTTGGTAGGCGGAGTGTCTGCCGGCGATCAGGTGACTGTGTACGATATTGCAGGAAATTTGCAGAAGTCGGATGTAGCACAATCTGATAAGATGATGATACCGATGGCCGGACAAGCTAAAGGTGTATACATTGTGAAAGTAGGAAATGTGACTAAAAAAGTGGTCCTGTAAAGATTGAATAGTGTATGAGATTTTTTAGTGTTATATTATTTGCATTACTATGTTCATGTGTCTCCCTCTTTGCGAGGGAGACACAGACTGTTGTATCCATAGAGAATGAAAACAAGGAATTGAGCGGGATGATAGACATGCATATGACCGGAGAAATTCCCTTGAAAAATGCCTCAGTCAATCTGGTTTCGCAGGATGCATGGCTCTTCTTCGACAATGTACGCCCTTCTGAGGTTATAGAGAAATATGCTTCCATGATAAAGGTGTCGGGAGAAGTCTTGCAACCGGGTAAAAATAGTCGGGTGGATGTTTTTCTCCATGGTACTGTCATCATACCTCATGATGAGAACTATGAACCGTTGCAGGTTTTCACGGGCGAAAATTATTCGGGGGAGAACCGTACGTATCTCGTAGATTCCTGCTATCAGGATTTGGAGTCGTTTGATAATGCCATCCGGTCTTTCAAATTGAAAAGAGGATATATGGCGACATTGGCCAATGAATCCAACGGACAGGGATACAGCCGTGTGTTCATTGCCGACAATGAGGATATTGATATTCCGGTTCTTCCGCACGAATTGAATGGCAAGGTTTCCTATATCCGTTGTTTCAGATGGGAATGGGTATCCAAGAAGGGATGGTGTTCGTCCGGTGCGGGATGTTACAATGAGATAGATCTGACGGCATCTACTTGGTATTATTCTTGGAGTGCCGACCGGGAGTCGCTGAATGATGCGGAGTTTGTTCCTATTAAGCAGAATTGGGGATGGCCCGGATTTGCTGAGATCAACTCGAAATCGAATGTAACCCATCTTTTGGGATATAATGAGCCGGACAGACCGGAACAAGCCAATGCATCGGTAGAAAAAGCGATCGGGCAATGGCCGCAAATGATGGAGTCGGGACTTCGTTTGGGTACTCCTGCCATAGCCGATAATTTGAATTGGTTGTATAGCTTTCTGGATGAGTGTAAGAAACGCAATTACCGGGTGGACTATGTAGCTGTACATGCTTATTGGGGTGGTTCCGGAGGTGCACAGGTGGTAACGGACGGCAATGGCAATATCTCACCGGAAAAATGGTATCAGAAGCTAAAGGCGATTCACGACCGAACAGGACTTCCTATCTGGATTACAGAATGGAACAATGGTGCTAACTGGACGCACGAGACTTGGCCTGCTGATGAAGCCAGTAAACAACAGAAGCAATTGACCGATTTAAAGGGTATCTTAAATGTCTTGGATACATGTAGCTTTATCGAACGTTATTCCATTTATAATTGGGTAGGTGACGAACGTGCATTGGTGGTAGGAAAAGATGATAACGGGAACTATACGGCAGGCGGTGCCATCGACCAAAAACTGACCCCCGCCGGTGAGTATTATCGTGATCTTCATGCTCCGATGGCCTATAATCCTTTGAAAGCTGTAGTGCCTACATATCAGGTGGTGACTCCGGAATTGGAAGCTTCGTACAATATGAATTCACGCGCCGTGGAAGTATCCTGGACGGATTACAATGGTGAACTTACAGATGAATATGTATTGGAGCGTAAAACGGATGACGGGGAATTTGAAGAACTGATCTCAGGAGTGGGACAATTGAAAAATCAGTATTCGGAAGAGTTGAAGCCGACGGAATCACATGCCTATACATATCGTGTGAAGATTAAATCCGGTTCGGAAGAGAAATATTCTAATGAAATGGTGGTTGATGTACCTATTGTGAAAGGCACTTCGGATGTTCGTTATGGGGTAGCTACACTTTCCGATCTGGTGTGGAAATATTTCTTTTTTGAAGACGGAGCAGCTTATAGCACTACTCCTGCTGTTGTATTTGGCGGATTTTCTTCTGCTACGAGAACGCTGCTAAGTTATCATCTTCAGGGAACTTCGACTAATGGGTTTCGTTTCAAATTTACTCCGTGGGAATATCAGAATGTAACAGAACTGCCTAAAGCGGAAAATGCTCCTTATATTGTAGCCACTAAAGGAAATTATAAGTGGGGCGATTTAGATGTTGAAGCGGGAGATGTAAGAAGTGTTAATGACGAGTGGAAAAAAGTGACTTTTACAAAGCCATTTACGGAAGCACCTGTTGTTTTTGTATCTCCATCTTCTGCAAAAGTGACATCTCCTTCCTTTGCACGAGTCAGAAATGTGACAAAGGAGGGATTTGAAGTGCATTTTACACGTGAAAAGAGTATGACAGGTAGCTTTTCCAGAGAGAATATTTGCTATTTTGCAATTGTCCCGGGTATGACGGTTGTAAATGGCAAAAAAATAAAAGTGGGAAAGACTGCTGAGGTAGTGGGAGAATTGAGTAATAAAGCAGAACTATCTTTTGATGGAACTTATACTGATCCGGCATTCTATTGTACACTTTTGACGAGCAATGATAGTTTTACATCCAATCTCCGTTATTCGGGTTTAACTTCGGAAGCGGTTACTTTTATGAAGCAACGTGAAAAGTCGGCCGGAGCATCAGGAACTTCTGCACTCGATCAGGTCGGATGGATGGTGATTGAAAGTGGTGCTATCGTAGGAACCGGTAATATAGAGACAACGGCTGAGGAAGGAACATTGAAAATTTTTCCTACGTTGACAAGAGATATATTAGATGTAACGGCCGAATGGGGAACACGCATTTTTATATACAGTGTAGGTGGTAGTTTAGTGAAGAATTTGGTATATCGTGGCATATCTTTTAGCGTATGCGAACTTTCTGCCGGTATGTATATTCTTCGTACAGATAAAGGAGAATCCGGACGTTTTGTGAAAATTGATTAGTTTTCAGAAGGATTACGCTTATTTATTGTTAAAACGGGAAGTTGAATTAAACTTCCCGTTTTTTATTGGGTCATATATAAAGTTGCAACAGAAAAATAGATTTAGTAGTTTTATCAAAAAGAGAAAGTTAGTATGAAAAGAATAGCATTTTTAATGATCGCCTTGTTTATGATAGGTGGGGTGGTTATGGCTCAAGGTCAGCGTGGAGAACATAAAAAGATGACTCCGGCAGAACGGGCGGAAAAGATGACGGAACGTATGGTAAAAGAGTATTCCTTGAATGATGCGCAGAAGAAACAATTGTTGGAGGTGAATCTGGCACGGTGTGAAAAAATGGATGCCCGTATGTCTATGCGTCCGGATGTAAATGGAAAGAAAGACGGGAAAAAAGCTCCCCAGATGACAAAGGAAGAACGGGAAAAGATGCGTGCGGAAATGAAAAACGCCAATGACGAGTATAATGCACAGTTACAAAAGATTATGACGGAAGAGCAATATGCTTCTTATACGAAGAAACAGTCCGAACGTGAACAACGGATGAAGGAGGGGCGGAGAGAGAGGAAGTAATCAACTTTCAACTCCGAACATTTGTGTATTTCCGTCTCTTTTTGTTCCTTTGTCGTCGTAATTAAAGAACGGATAAATTATGAAGAAACTCATATACCTGCTTGCCTATTGCTTTTTCATTGTTGTCACCGCTTGTGGTGGAAATAAGAAAGCAGAAGAAAAATCATTGCTGATTATGCAGGATAGCGTTGATGCATGTGGCTTACAACGTATGCAGGTATCGAAGGCGGATGTTGATATCAAGTTTAAAGGTAAGGATTATCACTCTTTTATATCACGCACTCCGGATGAGGATTTGCCGTTGGTAAAAGATGATAGAGGAAATCAGTTCGTAGATAATAAGATTCAGCTTCGTTTAACGCGTGGCAATGAGCAAATCTTCAATATGACTTTTACAAAGAGAAATTTTGCTTCAATAGTGGGAGAAGACTTTTTGGCAAAGTCTATTTTGGAAGGAATGGTATACAACAAGACTACCCCGCAAGGAATTGTATATGCTGCCAGTGTGTGTTATCCGCAGACGGACTTGTATGTTCCTATTTCCATAACGATTACTGCTGATGGTAAAATGACGATGGCACGGGAAGAGTTATTGGAAGAAATTTATGATGAAGAGGGTGTTTAAGCCTTCTAATGCATTCGTGACAATGGATTTACACAAATGTAATACTTTTTAAAACAATTGAAAGGCAACCGTCAGGTTGCCTTTCGTATTTTAGCGGAGTCAATAAATGTTATGATTTATAAGAGGAATGAGGATGCTGAACTGACATCTTATGAATAATATCTAAATTTTTTCTTTTTCTTTGCTGGCGATAGTTGTTTTAATACTTACTGCCCAAAATGAAAAGTTGGTTCTTTTGACGGAATCTGTGAATATGCAGGCTGATTCGACATGTATTGACACTATGCTGTTTTCATTCTGTTGATAGTTAAAGAAACTGAAAAATGTGATCTCACTCTGTTATTCCTAAATCTTTCCAGAATCACTATCGTTATTTGCATTATAAAAACATAGGAAACTATATTATTAACATTAAAAAATAACGATTATGAAGAAAATTTTATCTGTTCTTGTGATGGCTATCGTAGCCGTTCAGTTTGCATTTGCCGGTGATGTGATTACTAAGGATATTAACCAGTTGCCACTGTCGGCACGCAATTTCATTAACCAGCATTTCACCAAACCCCAAGTGGCCCATATTAAAATAGACAGCGAGGTTTTATCTAAGAAGTACGAAGTTTTATTGACCAATGGTATCGAAATTGATTTTGATGGCAAAGGGAATTGGCAGGAAGTGGATGCTAAAAAGGGAAAGGTACCGGCAACGATTATCCCCTCTTTCGTCAGTAACTATTTGAAGACGAATAATTTCACTACTGAGTTCGTTACTAAGATCGAACGGGACCGTAAAGGGTATGAAGTAGAACTGAATACCGATTTGACTTTTAAGTTTGATAAGAATGGTAAGTTCCGTAAAGCGGATGATTGATTGTAAGATATAGAACCTTGACCAATATAATTTTAGAGATGATGAAATTTAAATATTATTTAGGAGCCGTAATGTTGGCGATAATCCTGTTTTCTTTCAGTGCTTGTGACAACGATGATGATTATATGCCACCTAATCAGGACATCATTACAGCGTTAAAGCAACTTTATCCTGATGTACAGGATATAGAATGGAGTCAGAAGGGTGTTTATTATGTAGCTGATTGTTGGGTAAATGGGTCGGAACTGGATGTGTGGTTTGATGCAAATGCCAATTGGATCATGACGGAGATGGAGATTTTTCGTGAACAGCTACCCGCAGCCGTCAATACGGCTTACGAGGAGAGTGGTTACGGTGATTGGGTGATTGACAACCTTACTAAGCTAACCTTTCCGCATAAGTCGGAAGAATTTGTCTTTGAAGTTCAGAGAGGTGCACAGGAACGTGCTTTGTATTACTCCGCATATGGCGGTCTCCTTCTTGAAAAGGATATTACCGATGCGGATGACACACACTGGCCGGACGTGGAATAATGGGAGAGGGGAGAGTTGAGATGGGAGAAGTGATTGCGCTATCATGATGCAAAGTACTTCTCCCATTTCCCTTTATTCTTCTTATTCCCGTTGTCCCCTTTCTTTAATAATCCTCTTTTAGCTAAATTCGTAATCTTTTGCCAGTCCTCCTTCACTTGTTTCTTTATAGAGGGAGGGGAGATCGTGTCCTGTTTGCTTCATTACTTGTACCACCTTGTCGAAAGAAACGCGGTGCATGCCATCTGTGAATGAAGAGTAGAGGTTGGCATCCAGTGCACGTGCGGCGGCATAGGCGTTGCGCTCAATGCAAGGGATTTGCACTAATCCGCAAACGGGGTCGCAGGTCATTCCTAAGTGATGCTCCAAGCCCATTTCGGCAGCATATTCTATCTGGGCAGGGCTACCGCCGAATAATTGGTTGGCTGCTGCTGATGCCATGGCACAGGCTACGCCTACTTCTCCCTGACAGCCTACTTCTGCTCCGGAGATAGAAGCATTGAATTTTACAATGTTTCCTACAAGGCCGGCTGTGGCTAATGCGCGTAAGATACGTATATCGCTAAAATCACGACTTTTGTATAAATGATAGAGCACTGCGGGCATTACACCACAAGAGCCGCAAGTGGGCGCAGTTACAATTTTTCCGCCGGATGCATTTTCTTCGCTGACTGCCAATGCATATGCAAATACAAGGCCGCGCGATTGTAACGATTGTTTGTATCCGGTAGCACGTATATAATAAGTGGAAGCCTTTCTTCTTAAGTTTAACGGACCGGGCAGGACCCCTTCTTCTTCCAATCCCCGACGGATAGAGTCTATCATTGTTTTCCATACCTCATTCAGGTAATCCCAGATATCAGAGTCCTCACACTCTTTTACATACTCCCAATAGCCTTTTCCACTACGTTCGCACCATTCTAAAATTTCCGTCATGCTGTTCATTCCGTATACATCACGGCTTTCAATGGAAGGCGTATCGCTGTTTTCGGCTAATGCCCCTCCTCCGATACTATATACCGTCCAGTTTTCAATGAGCTTATCATCAGTGTCGAAAGCTGCAAAAGTCATTCCGTTCGGATGAAAAGGGAGAAAGACTTTGGGTTGCCATATAATTTCTACCGGTGCTGTCGGTTCGAGGGTATCGATAATAGCGACATCCGTCATATGGCCTTTTCCTGTAGCTGCCAGACTCCCGTAAAGTGTTACTTTGAATTTTGCTGCATCCGGATGGCGTGTTACAAACATTTCAGCCGCTTTTCGCGGCCCCATCGTATGACTACTGGAAGGACCTGTGCCAATACGGTATAACTCTTTGATTGACTTCATATTATTGTACTCTTGTTATTCTTTCTAATAAACTTTCAACTCTCAACTTTCAACTCCCCTAATACCATTTCTTTTTCCGGAAAAATGCATAGACCATGATCCCTATAATGATCATTAATGCCCAAGCGAAACAGTATCCGTATCTCCAGTCCAGTTCCGGCATCATCTTAAAATTCATCCCCCACACACCGACAAGAAAGGTCAGCGGTATAAAAATGGTAGATACGATTGTCAGCCGTTTCATAATATCGTTCATCCGTAAATCATTGTTGGATATATAGAGGTCTACCAGAGATGACAGTGTTTCACGACATATTTCAATTGTCTGGAGAACAAATTGCAAATGGTCGTTTACATCATTGAAAAAGGCACGGTTGGCTTTATGCATCAATGTACTGTCTCCTCTCAGCAGTCTGATATATTGTTCTTTTAGAGGAAATATGGATTTTTTCATCAACATATACTGGCGTCTGAGAGATTGAATTTGAATGCCTATATCATCACCGTCACTGATTCTGAGCAATTCTTCTTCAAGGTCTTCAAGTGCATCGTCTATATCCGAGACCATTGAAGTATAATTCCCTATTACGCTGTTCAGGAGTACGCTCAACAGATAATCGCTTTGTCTGCTTCGTATCTTTAATACATCGTTGCGCAAGGCTATACTTACGTCGTCAAAGAAATTAGTCTCTCTTTCAAGAAAGGTCAATACATAGTTTGCACCTAAGATAATACATACCTGTTGCTGCTCCAATTCATCCAGATCGTTTTCATTTTCTTTTTTAGCAGGGTGGAAGAGCTTTAGAATAAGTACGATGTATTTATCATGTTCTTCTATTTTGGTAGGATGGTCGGCATTTAAAATATCTTGCAGCACAAGGAAGTCTATTTCGAAATGTTCGCAGATTTCACGAATCGTTTCTGTGTCTTTCAAACCGTGTACTTGTAACCAGTTGATACGTTCATTGTTCAGTGAATTACTGACTTCATGAAAGTTTGTTCCTGAAGATTCCTGCATTTCATTGAGATTGTATGTACAGAGATGCAGATGGGTAGGAGTCTGGCTCTCACCCGTATAAATTAATTTTTCACTTAACAGGTTGTTTTTCATGCTTTATTTTTTGTTTAAGAAGACCACTACGACAAAGGTAATGGTTTTCTTTAATGAGTATTAATTTGAAAGCTACTCACGACTATAATGAGAACAAGCTGTCCTGTGCTTTTGTTTTCTTTTAAGCTAAATCTACTACTGTAATTCCGGCACCACCGAATTGTACATGTTCATCGGCAAAGTGACGTACTCCCGGTACTGTATCCAGATACTGTCGGATCAGGGTACGCAAGATTCCTGTTCCTGTGCCGTGCAGGATGCGTACGCGTCCCATACCTACCAGGATGGCATCATCTATAAAATAGGTAACTGCCTGTAAAGCTTCGTCGCCCCTCATTCCGCGTACATCGATGTCCTGTTTGAAGCCAAGTTTCTTTTCGTACATCTGGTCGTGCGTCTGGCTACTGACAAATGTACTTTTTGCAGGTTCTTGTTTCTGTGGAGCTGCATTGGTGCGTTCCAGTCTGTCTAATTTTACTGTTGTCTTGATACTTCCAAAACCTACTACGGCGGTGTTTTTACCGTTGATTTCTAATACTTCGCCTATGGCACTTTGACCTTTAATCTTTACATGTTCGCCAATGGTAATCGGAGTGATTTTAGGGGGGTGCGGTGAAGGTGTTTGACTTTCAGAAACCTGCTTCTTTTCCTTTTTCCGGTTCTGCTTTTCCTTCAGCTTTTCCATCTTCCGGGCAATTTTGTCCTCTTGTTCTTTGGAAGCAAGTTCGTTTACCGAAGCACGGAAATCATTTAATTCCTGACGGACAAGCCGGGTTTTCTCTTTTTCGGCCTGTGCCTCTTTGATGGCACGTATCGTGTTTTCGATCCGTGCATTTGATTCTTGTAATAATCGTTCAGCTTCTTCCTTAGCCTGACGGATAATCTCCTTGCGGGATTTCTGCAACTCTTCCATCTCTGTCTGATAACGTGCGATGGTCTCTTCCATGTGTTTCTCCCTTTGGCGAATGGTCTGGCGTTTTCCTTCCCAGTAGCGTTTGTCACGAACGATATCTTGCAAATATTTGTCTGCATTGATGTATTCGCTGCCCACAATTTCGGAAGCGTCTGCAATGACATCTTCCGGTAATCCGATTTTGCGGGCAATTTCTACAGCAAACGAGCTACCGGGATTACCGATCTGTAATTGGAAAAGTGCCTGCATAAGGTGGCGATCGTAAAGCATGGCACCGTTTACTACCCCTTCATTATCCTCGGCAAAGTGCTTAAGATTCTGATAATGTGTGGTAATAACTCCGAATGTCTTTTTTTGATTGAAACGCTTTAATACCGCTTCTGCGATTGCCCCACCTATCTGTGGTTCTGTTCCACCTCCGAATTCGTCGATAAGGATGAGGCTGTGTCCATCACAACTTTTCATCATCACTTTCATATTGGTGAGGTGAGAAGAGTAGGTACTTAAATCATCTTCGATGGACTGTTCGTCACCGATGTCGATAAATATGTTACTGAATATCCCGGCATGGCTGCGTTCGTGCATCGGAACCGGCATTCCGCATTGCAACATGTATTGCAACAAACCTACCGTTTTGAGACATACGGATTTACCGCCGGCATTAGGGCCGGAAATAATAAGAATACGTTGCTTCTGGTTGAGTTCGATGTCAAGAGGAACAACTTTCTTTCCATGTTTGGAAAGCGATAATTGCAACAACGGGTGTACAGCCATTGTCCAGTCGAGCAATTGTTCGTTTTCAAGAGCCGGTTTTAATGCGTTGGTCTGTATGGCGAAGTAGCTTTTCGCCCGGATGAAATCTATCTCGGCAAGAAATTCGTACGATTGGAGTATTTCGGGGATGGAGGGTCGCAATACATTGGAGAACTCTGTAAGAATACGGATGATTTCCCGTCGTTCGTCTCCTTCCAGTTCTCGGATACGATTATTAGCTTCCACTACTTCTGCCGGTTCGATAAAGACGGTTTTCCCGCTGGCGGACTCATCGTGTACGATACCTTTTATTTTTCGTTTCAGTCCGGGGGCTACGGGGATCACCAGACGGCCATCGCGCATGGTGGGAACTACATCCTTATCTACATATCCTTCGGATTGGGCGCTACGCAGTATACTGTTCAGTGAACGGGAAATGCTTCCCATCGTGCTTGCCAATTCTCGACGGATGCGTGCCAGCTCTGTGGAGGCGTTATCCTTTATCTTGCCATATTTATTCAGTATACTGTCTATTTTTCCTATCAATTGAGGGAATACGGCAATATCTCCTGCCAGCCGTTTAAGGCTGGGGTAGGGGCAGTCCGACTCTTCCTCCTCTTCATTTCGATGGAGGAAGCGAACGATGTCACGGATCGTTTCAAGTGAACGTCTCAAATCGAACAGTTCTTGTTCGTCCAAATACATTCCTTCTATCCTTACCCGTTTTAGTGAAGGACGGACATCAAAAAAGAATTGATCGGGAAAACTGTCTTCTTCTTGAATGATACGGACAAACTCCATAACTTGATTCAGTAACTCTTCCACTTTATCGTGTTGGTCAGAGAAAGTCATATCTGTCACTCTTTCTTCTCCCAATGTACTGAGACATTTTTCTTTCAGTAGTTGTCTGATTTGGTCAAATCCTATTTTTTGCTCAAAGTTTTGAGGGTATATCATTGATCTTTACGATTTATCTATTTATGATTTATGATTGAGATTAGCTGTTGCAATTTGAATTACGAAGCAAAAATACGATTATTTCGTGAAAAAATCGTCAGAATGCTTGCAGATTTAAAAAGAATACGTACCTTTGCACCGCTTTCAGAGGGAAGCGCTTCTTAATAAAGGAGTTTTGGAGAGGTGGCAGAGTGGTCGATTGCGGCGGTCTTGAAAACCGTTGTACTGCGAGGTACCCGGGGTTCGAATCCCTGTCTCTCCGCGAAAAAGAAATAAAAATCAAAGGAAATCCCTGTAAATTAATAATTTACAGGGATTTCTTGTTTTTGGCACATTTAAAGATAAGTATATGAAAATATTCTTTTGCTTACTATTCGGTATGCTTGATTATGTCTAAAGAAAAGCATATCACTTTGTGATTATTTTATTGTTTATCAGTGTCTTGTGATTTGTATTTATTATTTTGCCTGAGAAAGTTTTTGATTTAGAAACTGCTAAGATGGAAAGAATAATATATTCCGTTCATAGTACTATGTCTGCAGAATGGGATTAAGTCAGAGTGGAGAAACTCTGATTGTGATTTTAATTTGATTAGAATTTACGTTTTGTCGATGAAATTATTATTTTTGTTGTGTAATAGATGTATTAATTAATTGGGAAGATATTTATGCTTGCATATACTTATATTGAACATGGAAAGTTCCAACTATTGGAGAAGCCGAGACCGAAAATAAAGGATACACGGGATGCGATTGTACGTGTAACGCTTGGTAGTATTTGTACCAGCGATCTGCATATCAAACATGGCAGTGTGCCGCGTGCCGTACCTGGAGTTACGGTCGGTCATGAGATGGTAGGCGTTGTGGAAGAAGTCGGTTCCGGAGTTGTTTCGGTTAGGCCCGGAGATAGGGTGACAGTAAATGTTGAAACTTTTTGTGGAGAATGTTTTTTTTGCCGGCACGGATATGTTAATAATTGTACTGATTCCAATGGGGGATGGGCATTGGGATGCCGTATTGACGGTGGGCAGGCGGAATATATCAGGGTTCCATATGCCGATCAAGGTTTGAACCGTATACCTGATACCGTTAGTGATGAACAAGCGTTGTTCGTTGGTGATGTTCTTGCAACAGGCTTTTGGGCAGCTCGCATTTCGGAGATTTCTGAAGAGGATACGGTCCTTATCATTGGTGCCGGTCCTACTGGAATATGTACTTTGCTGTGTACGATGTTGAAGAAGCCACGACGTATCATTGTCTGTGAGAAGTCTTCCGAAAGAATCCAGTTTGTTCGTGAGCATTATCCTGATGTGCTGTTGACAAATCCGGAAAACTGTAAGGATTTTGTGCTAATCAATAGCGATCATGGCGGGGCGGATGTTGTGTTGGAAGTGGCAGGGGTAGAGGATACTTTCCGTCTGGCATGGGAATGTGCCCGTCCGAATGGTATTGTCACTATTGTAGCTCTTTATGATAAACCTCAGATTCTCCCCTTACCGGATATGTATGGTAAAAATCTGGTTTTTAAAACAGGTGGAGTAGATGGTTGTGATTGCGCTGAGATTCTTAGCCTGATTGAGGAGGGCAAGATAGATACCACTCCTTTGATTACGCATCGGTTTCCGTTAGACGAAATAGAGGAGGCCTACCGTATTTTTGAAAATAAGTTGGACGGAGTCATTAAAGTGGCGATAATAGGAAAATAGAAAAGATGAGAGAGATCGTAATAAATAATAAAGGATAGGGCCTGGTGACAAAAAGTGCCGGATTTTTTTGAGAAACGGACTCAAGGACCTATCTTTGCAATATAAAAGATGGGGTTAAAAAATAGGTGTTTTAATATCAGAATAGAGAACTTTCTTTATAATGCAACCTGTCATTTCGGATGTAGATAATTGGTTGATAGATAGTGGAGAAAAAACAAAGGATATAACTCCCTAACTTTTACAATAAATATTGAAGATCAATAAATTAAGAAAATAGCACCCGATTTTGCACCTGAAAATGTAAAGTTGGGTCTTTTTGTTTTATGTAGGGTTTTATTTCGATTAAAGGTTATATAGCTCTTAAATTCTTTTTGCTTTATGACGAATGTTATAGATAAGATAACTTCTTTGTATCCAATTTCCGATGATACCATACGCACGTTGAAAGAGAATGTGACTATTTGCCATTTTCCTAAAAAACATCTGTTGATAAAGGAAAATACGTTTTCCAGATCGGCTTATTTCATAGAAAAGGGAATAACCCGTTCTTTTTGGCTTGTAAATGGAGAGGAGATAACAACTTCCTTTTCATGGGAAGGAGGAATTGTCTTTAGCATGGATGAATTTTATTATAATAAATTGAGCGAAGAATTTGTAGAAACACTTGAAGAGGTTGTTGCGTATAAAATATCACTGTCTGATTTGAACAGGCTTTTTCAAACCAATATCGAATTGGCTAACTGGGGAAGAATTATTCATCAAGATGAATACAGGCGTTTGCACCGCTCTCATAAAGAACGACTTACGTTGCCGGCAAAAGAGAGATATGAAGAGTTTAAACAGCAGTTTCCTCAGATATATCAGCGAGTGAATTTAGGATATATTGCCTCTTATTTGGGAATAACGCTTTCAACGCTCAGTCGCCTTAGAGCTCAAAATAATATTTAAACCGATGATATTTTGTCATAGGACAAATTTTAGAGTTTTTAAGTTGTGTAACTTTGCAGCACATTATTAGTTAACCGTTAAATTAGGAATCAATCATTTAATTTATAAATTTATCATGCAAAAAAAATCTTCTACTGCACTTTTAGACACAAAACCACATTATGATCTTCTTGACGGACTGAGAGGAGTTGCTGCTGTTCTGGTAGTATGGTATCATATATTTGAAGCTTTTGCAACAAGCCCTATCGATCAGCGATTTAATCATGGATATTTGGCGGTCGATTTCTTTTTTATTCTGTCGGGGTTTGTTATCGGCTATGCTTATGATGATCGTTGGAAAGTGATGAAAACAAAAGATTTTTTCAAACGCAGATTAATCCGTTTACATCCGATGGTTGTGTTGGGAGCAGTTTTAGGTGCTATTACATTTTATATACAAGGTTCAGAGAAATGGGATGGAACACCGGTTTCCATGTCCATGGTGATGCTTGCCATGCTTATGGGGCTTTTCTTGATTCCGGCTGTACCGGGAACAGGTCCTGAGGTGCGGGGAAATGGTGAGATGTATCCTCTGAATGGGCCCAGTTGGTCTTTGTTTTTCGAGTATATCGGAAATATACTATACGCCCTGTTTCTTCGTCGGTTGCCTACAAAGGTACTTACGGTACTTGTCGGATTGGCGGGAATCGGATTGGCTTCATTTGCCATATTCAATTTTTCCGGTTATGGACATTTGGGTGTAGGATGGTCAATGGGAGATTATAATTTGATTGGAGGTTTCCTGCGCTTGTTGTTTTCCTTTTCTATCGGATTGTTGATGTCGCGCGTTTTCAAGCCGGTTAAGATAAAGGGGGCTTTTTGGATATGCAGTTTAGTACTTGCTGTTTTGTTTTCCATGCCTTATATTGGCGATGGTGAGTCCCCTTGGATGAATGGCGCCTATGATTCTGTATGTACCATCATTATTTTTCCACTACTTGTTTATCTGGGTGCTTCCGGAAAAACAACTGATAAGAAATCGGCCAAAATCTGTAAATTCTTAGGGGATATATCTTATCCGTTGTATATTGTACATTATCCTTTCATGTACCTGTTTTATGCTTGGGTATGGAGTAAGACATTTACATTCTCTCAGGCTTGGCCGATGGCTTTACTTGTATTCTTCGGAAGTATCATATTGGCTTATCTTTGCTTAAAACTGTATGATGAGCCGATAAGGAAATGGCTGAGTAAGAAGTTTTTGGTTAAAAAGAACTGAGAAAGAACCGTTATGATTAGACGCGTAGAGCTGAAAGATACTGGAGACATTACGGAAATTTATAATGAATATGTTGTAAATAGTATAGTTACTTTTGAGACGGAAGCTGTATCCGAGGCGGAAATGTATGTTCGCATATCTGAAATATCGTCGCATTATCCGTATTTTGTTTACGAAGTGGATGGGAGAGTTGTAGGATATTGTTACGCACATGCTTGGAAAGAACGGGCCGCATATAAATATACTTTGGAAACGGCTGTTTATCTGTCTCCGGAATATTCCGGAAAGGGCATTGGCAAGCAGTTGATGCAACGGTTGATTGGAGAATGTCGTAAGGAAGGTTATCACGCATTGATTGCTTGTATCACAGCTGGAAACGAAATAAGTAATTCTTTGCATCTACAACTTGGATTTAAGCCGGTATCTCATTTTGAAAAAGTAGGCATGAAGTTTGGGCGTTGGCTGGATGTATTCGATTATGAATTATTATTGCTTTCCTGAAAAAATAATGAATCTATGATTTTGTAGTTGTTTAATTGATAACTATAATCTGGTGTGTATGTTTGCAGAATAAAATCTTTTTGTTTTTTAATTTCGGCTCTTAATATACTAATGTGTTATATATCAACTATATGATGCTTATTTTATGGGGATAGGAATACTGTTTCTTTCTTTTATATAAAAACAATATTAATGCTCTGTTAAATCGTATCTTTTGCCGGCAAAGAATAGTATTCTTTGTACACAAGAAATGCATTTCTTGCGAAGCTGGAAATAATACTTGGAAAAGACAATTAACAATGTTAAAATAGAAATTATTTAAAACCTGCTATTTGGAAGATGTTTTTATATAACTTTTCAGATGTCTTCTCATTTGCATAAAACGGACAAATCCTAAAATAAATATGAATATACCGCAAATGATACATACCCATGCAAGACCGTCGAGTCGCGAAATATTTTCAATCTGGAAAATTCCGATTCCGGCAGTAAGCAGATAAAGGGAAGTACGGATATAAGAGAATAATGTCCGTTCGTTGGCTAACTTTGTTCTTTCGAGTGCCAGATGGTCACGAAGGATCAGCTTCTCGTTATTTTCAAAGTCATCGGTAAATTTTAGCATAATATGGATGGGAATTTTGACTTTACTGATTTGATTATACTGTTCATTTTATTGCATTCTCAATGATTGCCGAATCTGTTTTCTTCTATCGCTTTTATTGCATCTTGTTCGTGTTCAATCAATGACAACAATTCTTTTTCAGAAAGATTCGATTTGGCAGGCAAGAATAGGGTATGAGGATAGTTGATAATTCTGTCATGCAATAATTTAGCTCTTCGGATATGGAAATCGGAAGTGATGACGATTAGCATATCCGGTAGTTCTTTTTCAATGATCTCTTTTGAAATTTTAAAATCTTCATAAGTATTGGTAGATAAGATAAAAGGTAAAAAATCTTCTTCTCTCACTCCTTTTTTAATGAGTGCTTGCTTGGCATAATAGGCATGGGGCCGATTGGTCGTATTGAAATGCTGCCCGTATCCGCCGGTACAGAGGAAAGTCATGTGTTCATTATTTGCATATAAATTGTACGCACAGTCGATACGGTCTTGTGCCATTTGGCTTAATCTGCCTTGCTCGTCATTCGGAGCTCCGAGTAGAAGAATTATATATTTCATAAAAGGTTTGTTTTCATTTGCCGTCAATGACAGTTTAAATAATACTTTAGCTATATGCAAAGATAGTTAATAAAATAGTCAAAAACGAATCTGAGAATTATATAATAATGTATATCGGTACTCTGAATGCTGAAAATGATTGCTTGTGAAAAAGGAGTTTAGAAAGAGAGGATGATTATTTTGCTTCTTTTTGTGCTTATTTGTCTAAAAATATTCTATTATTTAAGATAATATCTTACTTTTGTGAAATGAAATAATACTCTGTTAATATGAAAGCAAATTCTTTCCTTTTATTTTTCCTGTATTTACTTTTTACGGTATCTTGTACTGAAAATGAGGTAGAACCCAGTTTCTCTATTGGAACTACGGAAGATATAGAAATCGCTCCGGAAGCAGGGGGACAAACCCAAATCAGCTTTACGAGTTCTCGCGAATGGCAGGCAAGTACTACTGCCGATTGGATTACGATTTCTCCGATGTCCGGTAATGCCGGTGCAGTAAGTATTACGGTTACTGCTAATAGTTTGAATGATAATGACTATACTCGGACAGCAACATTGACATTGACTTCCGGAACGCTGAGGAAAAATATAACTCTGAAACAGGAACCGATTATTCAATTAGAAAAGACGGCTTATAGTGTAGCTGCTGCCGGTGAGGTGTTGGAGATCCGGTTCTCTACAAGTATTGCCCAAGATGAATTGTTGATAGGTGCTTCAAAAGGTGCCGATGAATGGTTGACCCAACAACCGGATACACGGGCTTCTTCTTATATACTTCGTCTGAAGGCTTTACCGAATGCGGAATCTGCATCCCGTACTGCTTATATTTATTTTGTACAGGAGATCGATGGAAAGCAGAAAATTTTGAGGACCGTTACTATTACCCAACAGGGCGTATCGGCAGGGGAGTCTACCGATTATTCAGAAGATAAAAAAGTGCGCGTATTACAGACAGCGAGTATCGGGAAAGGCATTCCTATTGTTATAGTGGGGGATGGGTTTATCGATAAAGAGATTGCTGACGGAACCTATGACCAAGTGATGAACAAGGCTTTTGAAAATCTTTTTACGGAAGAACCTATACAGTCTCTTCGTAATTATTTTAATGTATATGCAGTGACGGCTGTTTCTGCTAATAACACTTTTGGAGACGGATATAGTACTGCTTTTAGTTGCGAATTGGAAGGTGGAAACAGTACGGGGATTTCCGGAGATGATGCTGCTTGTATGGAATATGCCCGATGTGTGAAGAATATCGATTTGGGAGAGACGTTGGTAGTGGTGGTATTAAATACTCCGGCTTATGCCGGTACTACCTATTTCGGATATTCTGAGGTCGGTAGCCGGGATTTTGTAGAGTTTGCAATTGCTTATTGTCCGGTTATTTATAATCTGGAGAGTGAAACATTCAGACAAGTACTTGTGCATGAAGCGATAGGGCATGGCTTTGGAAAGTTGCTGGATGAGTATGCTTATGAAGAACAAGGAAGAATACCGGTTTCGGAAATTAATAATACGAGAACCTTGCAAAGCTTTGGATGGGCGCAGAATGTCGATTTTACTGCTGAATGGAATGAAGTGCTTTGGTCTGCGTTTTTGAATGATGAGCGGTATACTTCCGATAATTTGGGAGTATTTGAAGGTGCCTGTACTTATATAAAAGGGGCTTATCGTCCTTCAGAAGAGAGTATGATGAGAAGTAACATACTGGGATTTAATGCACCTTCGCGCAAAGCGCTATACGACAGGACGATGAAGACAGCTACCGGGGCATCTAAGAGTACGTATGAAGAATTTGTCGAGTTTGATTTAAGGAATGGAGGACGGACACGCAGTACTGCCGTATATGCTGAGCCTGGTAAACCGTTTGCTCATCCGCGTTTTGTAAATAAGGCGCTGACAAAGTAATTTCGATTATTATGGGAGGGACTTCCGGTAGTGTGTGATTTCCTCCCGTAATACATCTCTTTTTTCATCAATAATTCAATCTTGATGGTAGAATTATTTTATGATGCTTTCCGTAGATAGGTGATTTCTTCATGAGTGAAGTTGTACCCACATAATTTTTTGATTCTCACTCAATATCAATGGTCATTATTCATTTGTAAGAGTATATATTCTTGTATTCTAAAAGTATATACTTCTACACTTCAAAAGTATATACTTTTAGTGCATAAAAGAGTATACTTTTGGAATCATATGTCTGCTTATGTCCGGAATGACCTTATACTTTGGGGGTAATATAACTGTCGTATTTCACCTATCTGTGATAATCATATTGTCTTGATCTACAAATTTAAGAATATTGTACTGATCAACTTTACATATTTGTAATAACAGATATGAATCTGTATATCTTCCGTGAAATAATTATGTTTTGAATGGATAATTGCTTTTTTTTGATAACTATACAGTTATTATACAGGATTAATCTATTTACTCTTTTTTTATTTTAGAATAAAAATGAATCTGTATACAAAATGCAGGAATCTCTAATATTTTGATCTTGTTAATATATAAAATTCGTTCGTTTTGCGAATATTATTATTAAATTTGCAAAAAAAAGACTTACTATTTCTGTTAGAAGGAGAATAATATTAGTGGGGTTATGTGTGTATGAAGTCGGTGAAGAAGATCGAATTTAGGATTTGTATAATAAGAATATGGTTAGTTCTGTTTTTGCTTTTGGGACAGAAAGTTTGGGCTGTGCCGTTAAGTGATATTTCGTTGAAGTTAATGTGTGATAGTCTTGCCGGGTTATTGGATTCCATTTCTTATTGTAATAACAATGGAGATTTGATGAGAGGAAGTACTTTCAATAAAGAGGCATGGGACTGTTATGAAAGTATTCCTGCAAAACAAAAGCAGAATAAAACAGTTAGAAATATCTATTATCAGTTACTCAGTACTTCGGCATGGAGTCAAGCGTTGACGAAGAATTACTCTCAGGCCGAGTATAATTATACAAGATTAGTGCAGGAATTGCCGGATAGCGCTTATCATAAGAGAGCTATGGCTTACATGGGGTTGTCTTCCACATACGGAATGCAAAAGATGTATGATTTATCAGAAAAATACGCATTGTATTCCCTGCATGAAGCCGAACAGATTGATGATACTGAAGCCATGTTTCATGCTCAGTCCAATTTGGGGGATATTTATGTGGAAACTGAGCAATATGCAAAAGCATTGGAGAAATATCTGGAGACTCGAAGATTATCTGTTATTTTAGAGAAGCATGAAGCTATCTCTACCGGAAATCTTGCTCTTGCATATTATCATCTGGGAAAAAAAGGATTAGCCGAGCAATATTTTATTGAAAGCCTTGCGATGTCTAAAGAGGAGGCTCCAGTAGTGTATTCTATTATTCTGACCGGGTATTGTGAGTTCTTAATTGATAATAAAGAATATGAAAAGGCTCGTTCACTCGTCATGGAGGCTATTAAGAGTTCTAAATATACGCAATTGGATGAGTATAATGTTAAATTCTTACGGATTCTCTCTGAATTGGAAGAGAAAGAACACTTTTCAATAAAGGGTTGTCTTTGGATAGTAACTTTATTATTATTGGTTTTTGTTTTCTGCAAATGGAGATCGGCTGTTAAAAAGCAGAAAGAAGTAATACGAGGCGTTGGAACAGAAATGGAGGTGGAAACTCCTTTGAGTGACAGTGATTCCAATGGAGAGAATGGTGAATCTTTGTCTGAATCGGGTAATGGAAATGATATGTTGTTGAAAACGATGGCTTTGACTGAGATAATGCCCCAGTTCTGGAAAATCGTGACACGTATTAAAAGTATGGCTGGAAGCAAATCGGATGTATTGAAAGGGATAAAGGAAATTGAAGATATATTGGGGTTTCTGACCCCAGAGAAGTTGGGAAAAGATTTTGCATTTTATGTGGAACAAGAAGCGCAGGACTTTTATAATAAATTGAAGAAGAAACATCCTGATTTGAGTATATTGGACTTACGCTTGTGCATATTAATAAAATTAGGTTTGAATACAAAGGAAATAGCCAACTTAACCAATAAGTCGGTACGAGGGGTAGAAAGCGGAAAATTTCGTTTAAAGAAGAAGCTTGATTTAGATACTTCAAAGGATATTTATGATTATTTATTGGAGATAGAACAAAGTTGATGATGAATTTCAAGATGTTCTTTTATGGATTTGACAGGCAAATCGTATCTCTTTTAATGAATAAAAACACACTTCCGGAAAGAACGAATATATATCGGAACGAGAATATAACTTGATTTTTTTTGAATCTATATAATGCTGTTTATTAAGTGATTATATCCCATGTGCGTAGTTTTGAAGTATATTCTATTATATTGAAAGTAGTTATAAATACAACAAAAATATTCTCGGGAAATCAGATGGGCTATATTTGCGTTCATTAACAGAAGAAGTCGTATAATTGACACTTTTTCTCTCTTTGAAAATGAACCAAAATAGTTAATATGAAAAAGAAACTACTGCTACTACTATGCTTTTGTTTGATGGGAGTTAATTTGATAGTGGCCCAAATTTCAAAAGTTACAGGTGTTATAACCTCAGCTGACGACGGTCAGCCCGTTATTGGTGCTTCCGTATTAATTAAGGATACGGGGATCGGTACAGTGACCGATATTGATGGTAAATTTGTTTTATCTAACATTCCGTCCAACGCAAAAAAAATCCAGATTTCATATGTGGGCATGAAACCACAGGAAGTGTCGATTAAGCCTAATTTGATAATAGTGCTTGAATCGGATAGTGAGATGATTGATGAAGTCGTGGTGACCGGTATGCAAAAAATGGACAAACGTCTTTTTACCGGTGCTTCAGATAAATTGTCGGGAGAAGCTACTAAGTTGGATGGTATCCCGGATATTAGCCGTGCTTTGGAAGGGCGTTCTGCCGGTGTTTCCGTACAGAATGTTTCCGGAACATTTGGTACTGCTCCCAAAATCCGTGTACGTGGAGCAACCTCTATTTATGGTAGCTCTAAGCCGTTGTGGGTAGTAGATGGAGTTATTATGGAGAATGTGACAGAAGTCAGCGCTGACGAACTTTCTTCCGGTGATGCGGAAACGTTGGTCAGTTCGGCTATTGCCGGTTTGAATGCCGATGATATTGAAAGTTTTCAGATATTGAAAGACGGTTCGGCTACTTCCATATATGGTGCCCGTGCAATGGCAGGTGTAATTGTGGTAACGACAAAGAAAGGTAAGTCCGGTATTAATAAGATCAGTTATACGGGAGAGTTTTCCATGCGTATGAAACCGAGTTACCGTAACTTCAATATTATGAACTCCCAAGAACAGATGGGAGTATATAAAGAAATGGAGGCCGGTGGTTATTTGAAATTTGCCGAATCTTATCGTGCGGCCAACAGTGGTGTTTATGGAAAAATGTATCATTTGATGAATACTTATGATCCGGTCACAGGACAATATATGCTTGCTAACAAGCCGGAAACAATGAACGCCTATCTGCGTGATGCCGAATACCGGAATACGGATTGGTTCGATCTTCTGTTTTCTAATAGTGTTTCTCAGAATCATGCAGTCAGCATGTCGACCGGTACTGATAAAGCTTCCTATTATACATCACTTAGTGTATTGAATGATCCGGGATGGTATTCTCAAAGTTCAGTTCAACGTTATACAGCCAACATGAATGCGCTATATAATATTTTTAAGAATTTTTCTTTGAATCTGATCGGTAATGTCTCTTATCGTAAACAAAAGGCTCCGGGAGCATTAGGCTCACAAACAGATCCTGTCAGTGGTGAGGTGAAACGTGATTTCGATATCAATCCGTATTCATTTGCTTTGAATACATCGCGTACATTGGATCCGGATGAATATTATGTACGCAATTATGCTCCATTCAATATTTTTCACGAATTGGAAAATAACTACATGGATTTGAATGTGGTTGATATGCGTTTTCAGGGTGAGGCGAGATGGAAAATTATTCCGAAAGTAGAAGTGTCGGCTTTGGGAGCTTACAAGTATTCTACCACAACCCAGACTCATTCGATAACGGATCATTCCAATCAGGCTTGGGCATTTCGTGCTATGGACGATGCGACTATGCGTAACGCCAATCCGTGGTTGTATACGGACCCGGATAATACAAATTCATTGCCGGTAAGCGTACTTCCTGTGGGAGGTTTTTATCGTGAAACGAAATACGGCATGAGTAGTTATGATTTTCGTGCTACTATGACTTACAATGATGTATACAAAGATGATCATATTTTGAATGTATTCGGTGGTATGGAATTGAATGGTACCGATCGTAGTAGGAGTTGGTTTAACGGTGTCGGTATGCAGTACGACATGGGAATGCTCTCTAATTATGATTATCGTTATTTTAAACAAGGAAATGAGGAAAATACCGCTTATTATACTGTGAGTCGTACGAAATCCCGTGAAGTATCATTTTTCGGTACAGCTACTTATTCATATCAAGGAAAATACACAATAAATGGAACGATGCGTTATGAAGGCTCTAATAAATTGGGAAGAAGCCGTTCAGCGCGTTGGTTACCTACATGGAACGTTTCGGGGGCATGGAATATGCATGAAGAAAGTTTTTTTGAATCATTACGCCCATCTCTCTCTAACTTTACACTGAAAGCGTCTTACTCTTTGACTGCTGACCGTGGCCCCGTTAACGTAACGAATTCTTTGGCTGTCATTATGGGGTATAATCCTTGGCGACCTTTATCGAGTGTCAATGAATCCGGATTGCAGATTACCGATTTGGAGAACAGTGAGTTGACCTATGAGAAGAAACATGAGTTGAATATTGGCGCAGAAGTGGGATTTTTGGAGAATCGGATTAATCTGGCGGTCGATTGGTATAAACGTAATAACTATGATTTGATCGGTTTAATAAATACCATGGGTGTAGGTGGCCAGGTTTCAAAATTAGCCAATGTAGCGAGTATGGAATCCCATGGAGTGGAATTTACTTTATCCACTCGTAATATAAGTACAAAGAATTTTAAATGGACTACGGACTTTATTTTTTCCAATGCAAAAAATAAAGTGACAGAATTGAAGTCGGATGCGAATGTCATGTCTATGATTTCGGGTAGTGGCTTTGCGTTGGAAGGGAATCCGGTACGTTCGTTATACTCTTTGAACTTCCAAGGGCTGAATAAAGAAGGTTTGCCGACTTTTATCAATGAGAAAGGTGAATTGACGGTAACGGATATTAATTTTCAAGAGCGTGAGAATAAGTCACATTTGGTATATGAAGGTTCAACGGATCCTACCATTACGGGTAGTTTTGGTAATATATTCTCTTACAAAGGCTTTAAATTGAATGTGTTCATGACTTATTCATTCGGTAATGTGATTCGTTTGGATCCGGTATTCCATAATGCTTATTCAGATTTGGATGCTACGCCAAGGGAGTTTAAAAATCGTTGGACGGTGGCTGGTGACGAAAAAATAACCACTGTTCCGGTCATTGCAGATTTGCGTCAGAACACGATGAATTCATATTTGAATAAGGCTTATAATGCCTATAATTATTCTACAGAACGTATTGCTAAGGGAGATTTTATTCGTATGAAAGAGATTTCGGTAACTTATGAATTTCCCAAGACAATGGTTTCCAAGTTGAGTTTGAGCAATTTGTCATTGAAGATACAGGGTACGAATTTATTCTTGCTGTATGCCGATAAGAAATTGAACGGGCAAGATCCTGAATTTTTCAATTCTGGAGGTGTAGCAGTTCCTGTTCCTAAACAATTTACATTGACATTGAGATTAGGTATTTAATAGATTGAAGATAATTATGAAAATAAATATATTATATATAGCGTTGAGTGGAGTTTTGGCATTGGCTTCCTGTAGTGATTTTCTCGATACTCTTCCGGACAATCGTACCGAAATAGACTCGGCAGACAAAATGGCCAAGTTGCTTGTTTCTGCTTATCCTACTACTACTTATATTATGTTGACGGAAATGTCATCGGATAATGCAATGGATAATGGTATCAGTTATGATTTGATAGGGCAGGAGCAAGAAGAAGCTTATCTGTGGAAAGATATAACCATTGAATCGAATGATTCTCCAAAAATGCTGTGGGATGCTCATTATAATGCCATAGCTGCTGCTAATCAGGTGCTTCAGAAAATAGAAGAAGCTGGGAATCCGGTTCATATGAATGCATATAAAGGAGAGGCATTGCTGTGTCGTGCCTATTCTCATTTCATTTTGGCAAATCTTTTCTGTGTGCATTATAATTCTGCTACCGCTTCTGCGGAGTTGGGTATTCCGTATGCTGTGAAACCGGAAACGGAAGTAAGACCATACTATGAGAGAGGTACGTTGGCTGAGACATATAAGCATATTCAGGAAGATTTGGAGGCGGGGTTGCCATTGATAAATGATGATCTGTATTCGGTTCCCAAATATCATTTCAACATAAAAGCTGCCTATGCATTTGCGGCCCGTTTTTATTTGTTTACCCAGCAATGGGATAAAGTGATTACTGCTGCCGACCGGGTACTCGGCAGTGTACCCAGCAAGGTGTTGCGTGATTGGAGCGCTATCACTAAATCGGCTTCAAAGGATGTGGCTAATGTATACAATGATCCGAAATTGGCTTGTAATTTGATGTTTTTACCTTCTTATTCGAACACTGGTTATGTATTGGGTTCTTACACATTGGGTGAACGTTACGGGCACGGTAATGATATTTTTACAAACGAAACTGTGGCAGCTTATTATAGTGATAATACCTGTCCTTGGGGCAAGTTGGCTATGCTAAATCAGATCAGTGCATTGGAAACCAAGAATAATTTCTTTAAGACTCAGATATATTTTGAATATATCGATAAAGAGAGCGGTGTCGGTTATGTACATTATTTAGATATACCTTTCAGAACAGACGAAACTCTTCTTTGTCGTGCAGAGGCCTATACGGTATTGGGTGGAGAAGAAAATGAGAATAAGGCGTTGGCTGATATCAATATGTGGATTAAGTCGCACAGTACGACTAAAACCTCTACCACTCTACGGGAAATCAACCGTTTCTATGATGGTATAGGTTACGCTTCTGCAGAGAATACTGAGCTACGCAGTATCAAAAAGCGTTTGAATCCTATTGGTTTTGCAATAGAAGAGGGTTCACAGCAAGAAAATATGCTTCAATTGATTCTTCATTTGCGTCGTATCGAATTGCTTCACGATGGTATGCGTTGGTTTGATTTGAAACGTTATGGTATTGAGTTTGCTCATAATCGTGACGGAAATTCGGATATCGTATTGAAGAAAGATGATCCGCGCCGCGCTTTCCAGTTGCCTCAGGATGTTATAAGTGCAGGTCTGCAAGCTAATCCAAGATAAAAAATAAAAAAGGAAAGAACTATGAAATATAATAAGTGGATATTTATTGTAACAGTAATGGCGGGAGTATTTCTTACTTCCTGCAATGAAGATGCATTGAGTGATAACAGCATTTTCGATACGGAAACTCCCGAAAGAAATGAATTTGATAATTGGCTTCTGACGGAATATGTAGATCCGTATAACATTAATTTTAAATATAGATTTGAGGATAAGGAATCCGACCAACAATATAATCTGGTACCGGCGGAGTATGGCAAGTCTGTGGCATTGGCCAAATTGGTAAAGTTTCTTTGGTTGCAATCTTATGAAGAATTGATGGACGACAACGGAGAATTTATTAAAACATATTGTCCGAAAATCATCACTTTGATTGGGTCGAAAGCCTATAATCCGGATTCTCATTCGGTTGTATTGGGAACCGCCGAAGGTGGGTTGAAAGTTGTATTATATAATGTAAATGAGTTGGATACGGAAAATCCGGATGTGGAAATACTGAATGAATGGTATTTTAAAACGATGCATCATGAATTTGCCCATATTTTGCATCAGACCAAGGATTATCCGATAGAATATAATGAAATTACAGTCGGAAAGTATACAGGTCCCAGTTGGACAAACTTGACTGAAGAAGAAGCTTTGGAGTTGGGTTTTATATCTAATTATGCCAGTACGGAACCTCAGGAAGACTTTGTAGAAATGATTGCCAATTATGTGACCCACAATGCACAATGGTGGAGAGAAAGAATGGACATGGCTGGTGATGGGAAAGAGGCCTTACAGCAAAAACTGGAGTTGGTGAAGGAGTATTTAGACCTTTCCTGGAACATCAGTCTGGACGAACTTCGTACTATTGTTCAGCGCCGTTCGGCCGAGATATCTTCCCTTGATTTAAGTAGTTTAAAATAAGATACGAATTATGAAAAGAATAAATTATATATTGTCTTTTTTTATTGCGTTCACTTTGATCGCTTGTTCGCCGGAGGAAAAGGATTTGTTTGACGACTCATCAGCCAATCGTATAGAAGCTTCTTTGGCACAGGTGAATGAGGTACTTTTAAGTGCAAAAAACGGATGGTTGATGAAATATTATCCTAATGCAAATCAAAAGTATGGGGGGTATAACTTGTTCCTGTATTTTTCTGCAGATGGAAAGGTGACGGCAGCCAGTGACGTAGCCGGGGTCGGTGAGAGAATGACAAGTTTATACTCATTGAAACAGTCGGCCGGTGCGGTATTGTCGTTTGATACTTATAATTCCATCATTCACTTTTTTGCCTCACCTGATAGTGGTGTGGGGAGTATAGGAACCGGTATGGAAGGTGACTACGACTTTACGGTTATGGAAGAATGTACTCCGGAAAAAGTTGTATTGAAAGGAACGAAATCCGGTTCATTGGCTGTTATGACTCCGGTAGCCGATGGAGTTGATTGGGATGAATATATAGAGAAGATTTTCAAGATGAATGATATCATGCAAGAATATCCTGCATTCATTTTTGAAGACGGTAGTTATTCACAGGATCTTACTGTTTCTTGGAACCGTTTGGTAATCACCCAAAAAGAGGATGATAATGTTGTATATACATATGCTCCCTTCGTGTTGACATCGGATGGGCTTGAATTTTATCAACCCTTTACGCTGAATGGTAAAACGTTTACTTCATTGGTTTATAAAGATGAGGGGGAAGATAGTTATCTGTATTCACCAGAATATCCGTCTGTACATTTTATACCGGATTATCCGTTGAACGCCATGTTTGTGAATAATGTATGGTATCTTTCATTTAGCGGTCTTGGTCCTGTCGGACAAGGGTTTTGGCAGGAAATTATAGATGCAAACAGTCCGGTCGGAGCTGAAAAGGTACAATATGTAGGATTTGAACCCTATGGGGAAGGCGTTTTAGATTATGTATGGTATACGAATGAGTCTGGATTTGGTTTTTCGGATGCACTGATGTACTATGAATTATCCGGTAAGGATAAAGTAATTATGGAGTACAGTGGATATATGGGTGGGGAGTATAAGAATTTTATTCCGGATGGTTATGCTACGTGGTGGAGTATCATGCTTTTCATGTCGAGAAAACAGACTTATACGATTACTGCGGTTGATGATCCGAGACGTCCGACTAAGATTAAGTTGACACAGGATGATCGTCCTACAAATACAATTATCCTATCCAAGGAACCGATACAGTATCCATTTATTAACTAACTATTTTATATATAATCTTCTGTCTCTACGATCGTAGTGGGGACAGAAGTATAAACTATTTTTCAGTATTAATTTATAAAACGAGGTATTATGAGGAAAACAGTACTACTATTGGGAATGGCATTGATAGCAAGCAGTGCTATGATGGGACAGGTTGTAAACCGGAATATGGCAGCGGCAATAACAAGTGAAAATGCTGAACTTGTTTTAGATTCTGTTGTGACAAAAACAAGGGAAGGCAAACCGAGTGCGAAAGTTGTGTACGGATACGATTCGGAAAAGCGCAAAGCATATGAAGTGTCTATCAGTTATAGTGAGTGGTCTACTCCGGCTTATGCACCTGCATATGGAGATTCGATTGAATATACGTATGACCAAGCAGGTCTTTTGTTAAAAGAGTCTACTTATCGTAATAATTCTTACGGTGGTACACCCGAATATCAATTGAACAGTTATATAGATTATGAATATAATGCGAAGGGGCAGTTGATAAAATCAACGACCTATCGGTATAATGACAATATTGAAGCTTTTGTAGATAATTCTATTAATGACTATGAATATCTGGAGGATGGGTCACTGAAAACGAAGATTGAATCGGCTCGTCCAGCCGGTGCTCCGTGGGAAACAGGGATTAAACCTATGGAAAAGAGTTCAAAAACAGAATATATGGAATTTGCCGGCATTGATTTGCCTAAAAAGGCAGAAAATTATTTTTATACAGCAGGAACAGACGGCGAAGAAGGTACTTGGAGGTTAAGTAATTATTCGGTACTCACTTATAATGATAAAAACCTGTTGGCAAAGAGAGAATTCTATAATCAGGATTACCAATCTGGAGATTGGAAATTATATTCGTGGGAATCGTATATTTATAATGATAATGGCCAGGTAACATATAAAGAATCTGCCGGACAAGATTACTCTACAGGTACAATAGAGGTAAATGCAAAAGTGACATATACTTACGATGCAAATAATAATCTGGAAAAAATAACAGGAGAAACCTATCAGTCGTATAAAAATGATTGGGTGCCTAACAACCCTATTACTTATTTTTACAGTCCTTTTGTTCCTACTTCTATACATAACACGGAAACATCACAAAAGACAGATGTATATTATAATATTTCTGCAAAAGAGATATGTGTACAAACGGAAGGTCTTATCAGTGCTGTTTTCATTCATTCTATTGCCGGTTTAGAGTTGATACGTGTGTCAGGATTGAATTCTAATCAGTATGCTTTGAATACAAGTAATTGGGAAGCCGGGTTGTATATTGTTACATTGATTGTTGATGGTAAGATTTATAATGAAAAAATATATATCTATGAATAAATTCTTCTCATATATATTCGCATGTGTAGCCTTGGCAAGTTTCTCGCTTGCCGAGGCTATTGCTGCTCCGACAGATGGAGGGACAAAGCCTTTGGCAGAAATCGGTTCTCATTGGAATTACTGGATTGCCAGAGAATATAGTTATGGATTCCGTAAATACAAAGTAACAGCACATGAACTTATAAAGGCTGCTGTGGATCGTAATGGAAACGGTCAGAAAGATGCCGACGAAGTTGAAGAGGAAATATTGGCGGCAAAAATAGAACTCTGGCGGTATGAAACAGGGCATAATATGTCGGAACAAGGAAAGGCAGTCAAAGAGAGTGGTACGTTTTATGCTTTTAGGGAAGGAAACAAATCATATATTCTTCGCGACGTGGATTTCACTGTTGGAGATATGCCTAAGAAATTCTGGTTTAAATGGATCGATATGGATGCAAAACCGGGAGATGCTTGGGTTATTACCCAGTTCGGGCAGGATGGTAATACGATTTACGACTGGGTGGAGGTCAGCTATAAGAAAGAATTGGATATTGATGGCAGAAAAGTTCCGGTCATTAAATTTGCTCCGACTTGTTATAGCCGTTACACCAAGCCGGAAGATTTTACTGCCCGTATTACACTGAATGGCTTTTTCAATATCGACTTTTGGGAGGTGTCTGGTAGCGGTGCTCCTACTCCTGCGGCCAATGGAGTGGTATACGCTCCGCAAATGTATGAAATGTCTGCCGGAATGTTGTGTGCCCAAGTGAATGGTATGTCATTGGTTACTCCCAATTTGGAGGAATATATGAAGAATAATAACCCTTCTATTTATGAAGATTACGATGATGGTTACTGTGAGTTACTGCAGGCTCCGGAACCTTCTGTTGCCAGAAGTATGAATATGGCAAGTCCGGTTCATATGTCAGACAGTGCGGCGTTTACCGTATCGCCTAAAACCAGAGTAATGTCTCAGCCCATTGCGTCATTAAGTGAGAATGAAGTAATCAAATTGCCGGTAGTAGTGCACGTTGTATACAATCCGAATACTCCGTCAAAGTCTATTACGGAAGCGCAAGCACAAAAAATGATTGATGAGTTGAATAAAGCGTATGGCTCGACTAATGATGCGAGTGTGCGTGAGCAATTTAAAGGTGTAATAGGTAACCCGCATATCCAGTTTGAATTGGCAAAAGTCGATCCGTCGGGGAATGCGACTACCGGGGTGGTTTTCTATCAGACAAAAGAAAATGCTTACCTGTTGGAGGGAACGACGATTTGGGAGAAATATGCTTATAAGTTTAATGATGACTTGTCTCCCCGTAATTGGGATCACAAACGCTATATCAATATTTATGTCGTTGATTTGGGAGGTTGGAATGAACTGAGCACGGTAGGGGGATTTGTTACTAACCCTGAGTCCGGTTCGGCATATCAGGATTATCTGAATTGGGTAGAAAAACAGGATATGACGTTCTGGCAGAACTGGCTTGACTCAGAGGAAGGTTCTATGTTGGATGGTCTGACGGTGGATGTTTATTATACTTTTGGAGGTAAAAATGAAATAAATGATAGAGCGACTTTCAAGACAGCCATTCATGAGTTAGGACACTATTTCGGATTACGTCATCCCAATATTGTCCTTGTAGAAAAAAATGGCATTTACGTTCCGATGGATGATGGATTTGAGGATACTCCATATACTCAGTTTACACAGTATGCTGTGCTTGGTTGTGAAGAACCGGTTTACCAATGCGGACATCTGGTACAGACAGAGAATTATATGGATTATGCTTTGGACTGCGCTTGCATGTTTACAAAAGAACAAGCTGCGTTTATGCGGAAATTTGTACAGGAAACTCGTCCTAATTTAAATTCTACTACAGGGCTGGCTGCTGCTACACAAAATGAAATTAAGGTTTCTCCTACAGTGGCTCGTAAAGAAGTTTTCATAGAAGGAAATTTCACATCAGCACATTTGTTTAATCTGGAAGGGGTTGAAGTCGTCTCGATAGAGGATAATCAGCGAGCTGTTCCGGTTGAGGGTTTAACGCCGGGTATGTATATCTTGCAAGTACATACAGTTTCAAAAGAAATTTGCAAATTTAAGATTATCGTACTTGGGAATTAATTGAGTTGTCCTTAGCAATTAATTGAATTTTCTTTTAGGTACAACATGGTTTATACTCCTTATTTTAGTTTCGTCGGCAGGAGAAATACAATCTTTCTGCTGATAGAGAATTAAAATAAGGAGTATTTTATTGCGAATCTCAAAAATAACCATTACTTTTGCCGCCCGATAACCATAAGGAGAGGTGCTCGAGTGGTTGAAGAGGCACGCCTGGAAAGCGTGTATACCCCTAAAGGGTATCACGAGTTCGAATCTCGTTCTCTCCGCAATAATGAAAGGATCCCCGTAATGCATACCGGCATTACGGGGATTTTTATTGCTCAATTGATATATTATCTGTTTTTATCCCTACCCCCTTCCGCTTTCCTTTGCTCATCGTGCTTTGCGTGCGTAAGAGCTATCTTTTGATAGCTGTCAACGGTAAATTTCTCTTGATTGAAAAGAAAAACTCCGGGTATGATTTGCTTTCTTTGGATCTCTTGGTCTTTTGTACCCCCTTACGCTCTGTAATGTCCATTGGAAAGGCGTTTGCGATATATCGTAAGGGGGTGTGATAAAAACTCTCTGTTCTTTTACAGATTCACACGGATCGAATGTTCGAAGTGTTGGATTCGGGTATTCAGTTTGTGTGAATCGGAATTTAGGGAATGTCTATAGATCACAAGTGGAGTTAAGAAATATGAAAACAGACTTTCCTCCTTTTAACTTTCCTCTTTGTTTGAGTTCTAACCTAATAAAGCTCAGAAAATACAAATGATAAACGAAAATAAAATTCGGGAGGTTTGTGCTTCCGATCCGGACCGGGGATTTCGAATGCTGGTAGACAGTTTTCAAGAACCGATATACTGGCACATACGGCGTCTTGTCGTGTCTCACGAAGATGCGGAAGATATTATTCAGGAGGTGTTTATTCGTGTTTTCCGGCATTTGAAACAGTTTCGTGAAGAGAGTTCGCTCGCTACATGGATTTATAAGATAGCCACTAACGAAAGCCTTCGTTTTCTGAAAAGCCGTAAGGCAGAGGTGGTTTCTGCCGAAGAGATACAGGAGGAATTGCTTGATAAGTTGAAAACTTCCGATTATGTAGACTATGATAATGAATTAGCCGTAAAATTTCAAACGGCTGTTTTGAAATTACCTGAGAAACAACGGATTGTATTCAATCTCCGTTATTACGACGAACTGGATTATGAGGCTATCAGTCAGATAACGGGTGATCGGGTGGAAACGCTCAAAGTGAATTATCACTATGCAAAAGAGAAAATAAAGGAGTACATTGTAAATAATTAGAGTTATGAACAAAGAGTTTGATTTTGATGATATCGGAAAACGAATACCTTATAGAACGCCTGAAACTTTTTTTGAACACAATCGGCGTGAAATATTAAAGCATACGTGTGGGGAAGAACGTCATGAGAGAAACCGGTTTCGTGTCATTGTTCCGGCTATACTTGTTGTAGCTGCATTGTTGGTCGGGATTTTATTTATGCCGTTTTCTCATGAGAAAAGCGACATATCCGATGTGTCATCTGCTTTTATACTGATGGCAGGAACGGAATCGGGGAATTCCGAAGCGATGGATAATTTTATTGAAAGTTTGTCGGATGAAGAACTTCAGGAACTGGCCGAACTTTCGGAAACGGATATATTTTTATTTTAATGAATCATTTAAAAAAGGAGAACGAATGATGAAAACAAAGATTATTTTTATGCTTGTGGCTATCTTTGCAATGTATAGCCAATCCGCTTTTTCACAAGAAAGAAAGCGTCCGGACAGAGAAAAAATTCAAGCTATGCAATGCAACCAAGTGGTGAAAGCCCTACTGCTTGACGATGCTACTGCTGCCAAGTTTACACCTGTCTATATGCAATATCTTAAGGAGTTGAGTGAAAGTCGTATCAGCAATTCGAGAAAGCCGAAAGCAAAGGAGGTAGCAACACCGGAAAATATACAAAAAACGGAACCGAAGTCAATCCCTACGGATGCCGAAGTGGAAAAAGCTATAAAAGACCGGTTTGCACAGAGCCGTAAAATATTGGATATACGTGAAAAGTATTATAATGAATTCCGTAAAATACTTTCTCCCAAGCAAATCATGAAGATTTATCAATTGGAAAAGGGGAATGCCCGTAAGTTTCAGAATGAATGGAAAAAAAGGCAGGGTCAAAAGCCGGGACAACGTCCTGAAGCTAAAAAAGGAAATATGCATCGTAACCATAATAGGTAGTGGAAATAAGTTTGTTTGATTAAAGTGACCCGGATGGATGCAGGCGGATAATTTACTCCGACCGATCCGGGTTCTTTCTTAAATAATAGTTACTTATTATCGTTTTTTTGTTACTTTTGTCACTTTAGTTATTAGTGTTTTTGCTTTCTCGGTTGTATTATATAATAAGAGGATGCACTTTTGCTTTCTTAAACTAATATACATTGAAACATTTCAAAAAAACGAATAGATATGAAACTTATTTCTGCACTAATCGGATGCTCTTTGTTACTGGGAATGGGCGCTTGTACTCAGACATCCACATCACAAGATTACACGAATTTCGTAAATCCATTTATTGGAACCGGAGGACATGGACATACCTATCCGGGGGTAGTTGTTCCTAATGGTATGATTCAGCCCAGCCCCGATACGCGTATTTATCAGTGGGACGCTTGTTCCGGCTATTATTACGATGATGCTACTATCAATGGCTTTTCTCATACACACCTTAGCGGTACAGGCTGTGGTGACTATGGCGACGTCTTGTTGATGCCTACGGTGGGTGAACAGGATTATCACGCCATGGGAACGGAAAGCCAGCAAATGGCATATGCATCTGCTTTTTCTCATCAGAATGAAGAAGCGCAACCGGGATATTATTCGGTTATGCTCGATCGCTATCAGGTGAAAGCCGAGCTTACTGCCACCAAGCGTGCGGCCATTCACCGTTATACTTTCCCGGAATCGGCTGAAGCCGGATTTATCTTGGATTTTGATTATAGTTTGCAACGCCAGAAAAATGAAGAGATGGAGTTGGAGGTGATCAGTGATACAGAAATCCGTGGACGTAAAAAAACAGTTTACTGGGCTTTTGACCAATATATTAATTTCTACGCAAAGTTTTCCAAGCCGTTTACTTATACAATGGTAACCGACTCAATGGCTCTTGACGAGGGTGGCCCGTTGCTGCCTACTGCAAAAGTATTGCTTCACTTCAATACAAAAGCCAATGAGGAGGTATATGTAAAAGTCGGCATTTCTGCTGTCGATATGGAAGGGGCGCGTAAGAATGTAGAAGCAGAAATTCCGGAATGGGATTTTGAAGGTGTTCGTAACGCAGCCCGTGCATCATGGAATAATTATCTTTCAAAAATAGATATCGATACAGATGATAAAGATCAGAAGATCATGTTCTATACGGCTCTTTATCATACCGGCATGCAACCTAATCTTTTTACAGATGTAGACGGCCGTTATCTGGGGATGGACTTAAAAACTCATCAGGGAGACGTGAATGAGCCGATGTATACCATATTCTCTTTGTGGGATACTTTCCGTGCCTATCATCCGCTGATGACAATTATCGATCCGGATCTGAATGAAGCATTTATCCGTTCTCTTATTCAGAAACATCGTGAAGGCGGTGTGTTCCCGATGTGGGAGTTGGCCGGAAACTATACCGGTACGATGATCGGATATCATGCGGTGCCTGTGGTGGTAGACGCTTATATGAAAGGATATCGTGATTTTGATGTCAATGAAGCCTATAAGGCTTGTTTGCGGGTGGCAGAGTACGATACGACCGGAATTAAATGCCCTCCGTTGGTATTGCCTCATTTGATGCCGCAGGCTAAGTACTGGAAGAATAAGATCGGTTATGTGCCTTGTGATAAGGACAACGAAGCGGTTGCCAAAGCATTGGAATATGCATATAATGATTGGTGTATCTCTGTGTTTGCCGAAAGCCTTGGAGATGTTGCCAATCACGACAAATATGCGAAGTTTGCCGAAGGATATAAAACTTATTTTGATCCGACTACCCGTTTTATGCGCGGGCTGGATAGCGAGGGTAACTGGCGTACACCTTTCAGTCCCCGTTCGTCTACACACCGCAGCGATGATTATTGTGAGGGAACTGCTTGGCAGTGGACTTGGTTTGTTCCTCATCAGATTGACGGATTAGTGGAATTGATGGGTGGTCGTGAGGGCTTTATCAACAAGCTCGACTCGCTCTTTACTGCTGACTCTTCACTGGAAGGCGAGATGACTTCTGCCGATATTTCCGGGTTAATCGGTCAGTATGCACATGGTAATGAACCGAGCCATCACATTATCCATATGTACAACTATGTAGACCAACCTTACAAAACACAGGAATTGGTAGACAGTGTATTGCACACGCTGTATTTCAATGATCCGAATGGCCTGTCGGGCAATGAAGATTGTGGGCAGATGTCTGCATGGTATATTCTCAATGCAATGGGATTCTATCAGGTATGTCCCGGTAATCCGGTATATTCGATAGGGCGTCCGCTGTTTAATAAAGCTACGGTCAATCTGAAAGATGGAAAGAAATTCACAGTGATAGCTAAAAATAATAGCCGTGAGAATAAATATATTCAGTCTATGGTATTGAATGGAAAGGCTTTGGATAAACCGTTCTTTACTCATCAGGATATTGTAAATGGAGGCACATTGGAATTGACAATGGGCGATCAGATTAAAAAGTAAATATTGAAAATAAAAGAAAACTGCGCGGTAGGTTGGTAAAACAATTGTCGCGCAGTTTTTTTATATGGGTTTGTACTGTTTTTGTGATATATCTATCTCAGACTTATATCTACCTTTTCGTCTTTCTAAATTTGTAACGGCAAAGCTTTTTTAATTTTTAATTCTCATTTTTTAATTTAATAATCCTACCTTTGCTGTCAAGAACCTCAAAACCGATAAGTCATGAAGTACAAATTATTAGTTCTTGATGTAGACGGAACATTGCTGAATAGTGAAAAAGAAATAAGTAAACGTACACTGGCTGCCTTATTGAAAGTACAGCAGATGGGAGTACGTATTGTATTGGCCTCCGGCAGACCGACATATGGTCTGATGCCTTTGGCTAAGACATTGGAACTTGGAAATTATGGAGGCTTTATTCTGTCTTATAATGGTGGCCAGATTATCAATGCACAGAATGGCGAACTGCTGTTTGAACGCAGAATAAATCCCGAAATGTTGCCTTATCTGGAAAAGAAAGCCCGTAAGAACGGTTTTGCTATCTTTACCTATCACGATGATACGATTATTACCGATTCACCCGAAAACGAACACATACGCAAGGAAGCGCAGCTTAACGGTTTGAAGATAATTGTGGAACCCGAATTTTCTATTGCAGTGGATTTTGCACCTTGCAAGTGTATGCTGGTCAGTGACGACGAGGAGGCCTTGATAGGGCTTGAAGAGCATTGGCGCAAAAGATTGAATGGGGCATTGGATGTATTTCGTTCGGAACCTTATTTCCTTGAAGTAGTACCTTGTTCAATTGATAAAGCAAATACATTGGGCGCTTTACTCGAGAAACTGGATGTTAGTTCGGAAGAAGTGATTGCTATTGGCGATGGAGTTTGCGATGTTTCGATGATACAATCTGCCGGGCTGGGGGTTGCAATGGGAAATGCGCAGGATTCTGTAAAGGTTTGTGCCGACCGGATTACTGCCTCCAATGATGAAGACGGGGTAGCGGAAGCGGTGGAAAAAGCAATACTTGCTGAGATTCGTCCGGCAGAAGTTCCTTTGGATCAGCTGAATCAACGTGCCCGTCATGCTTTGATGGGAAATTTGGGAATTCAATATACCTATGCTTCCGAAGATAGAGTGGAAGCTACCATGCCGGTAGACGAACGTACCCGCCAGCCTTTTGGTATTCTACACGGAGGGGCTACTTTGGCACTGGCTGAAACAGTTGCCGGATTGGGATCGATGATACTTTGTAAACCCGACGAGATAGTGGTGGGTATGCAAGTCAGTGGAAATCATATCTCTTCTGCTCATGAAGGAGATACTGTTCGTGCGGTGGCTTCTATTGTTCATAAAGGGCGTTCGTCACACGTATGGAATGTGGATGTATTTACTTCGACTGCCAAACTGGTATCTTCGATACGGGTGGTTAACAGTATTTTGAAAAAAGGATGATGGACACGTTAGAACAAGATATTTGTGCCGGAATAGACCGGTTTATAAAACTTCAGATTCCTTTTGCCATTTATCGTATTCCGGGAGAAAATGTGGTTCATTTCGTGTCGAAAGATCCTGGAGACTCTTGCGTCTTGCTATATGATATTGAAGAGTTGAACGGGCAGGCCGGGTTTGTGATTGCCCCTTTTAACGTAGGGCCGACTACACCGATCGTGTTGTTGAGGCCGGAAAGAGAAATGGTTGTGGACTTTGATCCTGCTTTGAAATGCCCGGGCGGAATACAACCGGATGTTTATCGGCAGATGCTTAATAATCAGGTAGTATCGCTGCAAGACGGATCGTCTACGGAAGGGTATGCCGGCCGTTTTGATGTTTTTATGGATGCTTTGAAAAAAAAGGAATTTAATAAGTTGGTACTTTCTCGTAGCCAGAAAGTGAATGTACCGCTTCTTTTTTCTCCCGCTACTGCATTTTATGAAGCATGTAGAAGGTATATTTATTCGTATGTGTATTTTTGCTATACTCCACATACAGGGGCGTGGTTGGGGAGCACTCCGGAAATAATTCTTTCCGGAGAAAGGAATAAATGGAATACGGTGGCTCTGGCAGGTACACAATCCTTACAGAATGGGGAACTGCCGCGAGAGTGGGATGACAAGAATCGGGAGGAACAGGAGTATGTTGCCTCTTATATCCGGAGTCAGTTGTTATCTTTGGGTATACAGCCTGCAGAATTCGGTCCTTATCCGGCTTTTGCCGGAGCGTTGTCTCATCTGAAAACCGATTTTCATTTCTCATTGCCGGATAATGACAGTTTGGGAGATTTACTTAAACTGCTACATCCTACACCTGCGGTTTGCGGGCTTCCCAAAGAAAAAGCTTATCAGTTTATCCTGGATCATGAGGATCATGAACGGCGCTATTATTCAGGATTTATCGGTATGTTGAATCCGGATGGGAAGACAGATTTGTATGTCAATTTGAGATGTATGAATATAACATCGGAGGTATTGACTCTTTATGCCGGTGGTGGATTGCTTGCTTCATCCGAATTGGAAGATGAGTGGCAAGAGACAGAAAAGAAAATGCGAACGATGAAGAATCTAATAATGTGTTGAATATGCTGCATGGTAATTGGCACATTGGTATATTGACGTATTGAATAATTATTTATCATGTATACAGATAAAAAGAATATCCTCCAGTTAGTAGCATTGCTTGAAGCTCATGGAGTAAAAAAAATCGTGTTATGTCCGGGAAGTCGTAATATACCTCTGGTACACACGCTTTCTACACATTCTTCTTTTACCTGTTATCCTGTAACGGACGAGCGGAGTGCCGGCTTTTTTGCTATCGGGCTGGCTTTGAACGGGGGAGGTCCGGCCGCTGTTTGCTGTACATCGGGTACGGCATTGCTTAATCTGCATCCGGCTGTGGCTGAGGCTTTTTATCAAAATGTCCCTCTTGTTGTAATTTCAGCCGATCGTCCTGCTGCCTGGATCGGTCAGATGGATGGACAGACATTACCGCAACCCGGTGTTTTTAGCAATTTGGTGAAGAAATCAGTCAATCTTCCGGAGATTTATACAGATGAAGATGAGTGGTATTGCAATCGGCTCATCAATGAGGCTCTGCTCGAAACGCATCATCATGGCAAAGGGCCGGTACATATTAATGTTCCGGTTACCGAACCTATATTCCGTTTTACTGTAGAATCGCTTCCGGAGGTGCGTGTTATTACCCGTTACCAAGGTCTGAACGTCTATGATCGTGATTATAACGAGCTTATCAAGCGCTTAAACCAATATCAGAAACGTATGATCATTGTCGGGCAGATGAACCTTATTTATCTGTTTGAGAAAAAGTATTCAAAGCTGCTTTATAAGCATTTTGCATGGCTGACTGAACATATCAGTAATCAGACTATTCCTGGTATTCCTGTGAAGAATTTCGATGTGGCACTTTATGCTATGGATGAGGATACACAGGAAAAGATGGTACCCGAACTACTGATAACTTATGGTGGGCATGTGGTTTCCAAACGGTTGAAGAACTTCCTTCGTAAGAATCCTCCGAAAGAACATTGGCATGTCTCGGCAGATGGTGAGGTGATCGATCTTTATGGTTCTCTGACTACCGTCATTGAAATGGATCCTTTTGAGTTCCTTGAGAAGATTGCTTTTTTATTAGAGAACAAAACCCCTCAATATCCTCTTTTGTGGGAAAATTATTGCAAAGGATTACCTCAGCCGGAATTTCCTTATTCGGAGATGGCTGCTATCGGTGCATTGATAAAAGCTTTGCCGGAACAGTGTGCGCTCCATTTGGCCAATAGCTCTGTGATACGTTATGCACAGTTGTTTACAGTTGCTTCATCGGTTGAGGTGTGTTGCAACCGGGGGACGAGTGGCATTGAAGGTTCTTTGTCAACGGCTGTGGGATATGCTGCGGCTTCGGATAAATTGAATTTTGTAGTGATCGGCGATCTGAGTTTCTTCTATGATATGAATGCTTTGTGGAATACCAACTTGGGCCCGAATCTGCGTATTCTCCTTTTAAATAATGGAGGAGGGGAAATCTTTCATACCTTGCCGGGGCTGGAAATGTCCGGTACGTCGCATAAATTCATAACAGCTGTTCATAAGACCTCTGCTCGTGGCTGGGCCGAAGAGCGTGGCTTTCTTTATCAGAAAGTGGAAGATGAAGTACAACTGGAAGAAACTATGGCCATGTTTACACAACCGGAACCGATGACACATCCGGTATTGGTAGAGGTCTTTACTAATAAAAATAAAGATGCCAGAATATTGAAAGATTATTATCACAAGAATAAAAGGAATGATAAGTGATTAGAAATCACTTATTACTTATTGTTCATCACTAATCACTAATTTACTATGTCAACAGAAAGAAAATGGGAAACAATCAAAGAATATGAAGATATTCTTTTTGATTATTATAATGGAATTGCCCGTATTACTATTAATCGGGAGCGTTATCGTAATGCATTCACGCCTACCACCACCGGAGAGATGAGTGATGCTCTGCGTATTTGCCGCGAAGAGGCTTGTGTCAGTGTGGTTGTTATTACCGGTGCCGGTGATAAGGCTTTTTGCAGTGGCGGTGACCAGAATGTAAAGGGGCGTGGTGGATATATCGGTAAAGATGGAGTGCCCCGCTTGAGTGTACTTGATGTACAAAAGCAGATTCGTAGTATCCCGAAACCTGTTATTGCCGCAGTAAACGGATTTGCTATCGGTGGCGGTCATGTGCTTCATGTGGTATGTGATTTAAGTATTGCATCTGATAATGCTATTTTCGGGCAGACCGGTCCCCGTGTAGGAAGTTTTGATGCCGGTTTTGGTTCTTCTTATCTGGCTCGTGTGGTAGGACAGAAAAAAGCACGCGAGATATGGTTTCTTTGTCGGAAATACAATGCGCAGGAGGCACTTGATATGGGATTGGTGAATAAAGTCGTACCTTTGGAACAACTTGAAGATGAATATGTGCAATGGGCAGAAGAAATGATGCAGCTCAGTCCGCTTGCTTTGCGTATGATCAAAGCCGGATTGAATGCGGAACTCGATGGACAGGCGGGTATTCAGGAGCTTGCAGGCGATGCTACCATGCTTTATTATATGACAGACGAGGCACAGGAAGGAAAGAATGCTTTTCTCGAAAAACGTAAACCGGATTTTAAGCAATTCCCCAAACTGCCATAGTTTTTGTTAAGAGCCTGCTTTTGATTTTGCCCAGCATTATTTGAGAGTTATTCATGAGGATGTTTTTCTGTTTTTATTGTACTCATATAATTGGCTGATCCGGATTATACGAGTACATAATTTTTAAGAGATTTGATTTCATATGTATACTATAAAGATTGTTCCTCGCCGGCTTCATTTTAAGCAGCCGGCAGGAACTTCAAGAGGCTCTTATACCACTCGTGATGTGTGGTATCTCCATCTTACATCCGATAAATATCCGGATAGGGTCGGTATTGGTGAGTGCGCTCCTCTTCCAAAGTTGAGTTGTGATGATATGCAGGGATATGAGTCGGTTTTGGCTCATATCTGTAATGAAGTAACTGAGCAGGGCGGTTTCTCAGTTGAATCGCTTCGTGATTATCCTTCTATTCTTTTCGGACTTGAAACTGCTTTCCGACATTTAGAGAGAGGATGTTTTGAACTTTGGGATACGCCTTTTTCACGTGGTGAAGTCGGTATTCCTATTAATGGACTTATTTGGATGGGAGATTACAAAAAGATGCTGGAACAGATAGAAGCTAAAATGGCTGTCGGTTTCCGTTGCATAAAATTGAAAATAGGTGCTATCAATTTTGAAGAAGAATTGGCACTGTTGCGTTTCATCCGTTCCCACTTTTCTGCAAAAGAAGTAGAGCTTCGTGTGGATGCCAATGGGGCTTTTGCTCCTGCCGATGCGATGGAAAAACTGAAACGTTTGGCGGAACTCGACTTACACTCTATAGAGCAGCCTATCCGTGCCGGGCAATGGGAAGATATGGCACGTTTGACTGCTGAAACTCCGTTACCCATCGCGTTGGATGAGGAATTGATCGGGATTAATATTCCTGAAAGAAAGCAATGCTTACTTGATAGTGTCCATCCTCAGTATATCATTCTGAAGCCGTCACTACATGGGGGGATGGCTGGTGGAAACGAGTGGATAAGAGAAGCGGAAAAGAGAAATATCGGTTGGTGGATTACTTCTGCATTGGAATCTAACATAGGGCTGAATGCGATAGCACACTGGTGTGCCACATTCAATAATCCTCTGCCGCAAGGTCTTGGTACAGGTGCACTTTTTACAAATAATGTAGATATGCCGCTTGAAGTAAGAAAAGATAGTTTGTGGTACTTGAAATAATAGTATGGGTAGATTGCTGTTTTATTATTATGCAACTGGATATAAAAGAACAAAGTTTAATATTGGAGGGTAAGAAGTATTCCCGGAAAGAATTAATGTCTTTATCTGCCAATGCTACCGGAGATAATACTTCTTCTTTTTTATTGGATTTATACCGTTTTCTTGCAGACTGGTTTAGTGATTCTCCTTTTATGACGGTACATACTTCCGGTTCTACCGGAACACCAAAGGTGTTGACAGTCCGTAAAGAACAAATGATGCAAAGCGCTCGCATGACCTGTGAGTTTTTGAATCTTCATACTGGGGATACGGCATTGCTCTGTATGCCTCTGCAATATATAGCCGGAAAAATGATGGTAGTCCGTGCATTGGTTGCCGGCTTGAATCTTATATTGCGTACTCCTTCCGGGCATCCTTTGGCTGATGTTACTGTGCCGCTTCGTTTTGTAGCTATGGTGCCTTTACAAGTATTTAATACTTTGCAGGTGCTTCGGGAAAAGGAACGGCTTTGTCACACAGATATCCTTATAATAGGGGGAGGAGCAATAGATGCTGCTTTGGAAAATGAGATACGTTTGTTGCCTGGCGAAATCTATTCTACTTATGGTATGACCGAAACATTGTCTCATATTGCTTTACGACGCTTGAACGGTTCTTCGGCATCACCGTATTATCGGCCTTTTTCATCTGTGGAACTTTCTCTTTCTCCAGAAAATACGTTGGTAATAAAGGCACCTTTGGTTTGTGATGATATTTTGTTTACTAACGATGTGGCGCAACTGTATCCGGATCATAGTTTTGTAATTCTTGGGAGAAAAGACAATATAATAAATAGTGGAGGGATAAAAATACAGATAGAAATATTGGAGGAACTTTTAAAATCCTCTATCACTATTCCGTTCGCTATAACCTCTGTTCCGGATGCTAAATTAGGGCAGGCAGTGGTGTTATTGCTGAAAGAAGGTGCCGGGATTGAAAAAGTAGAAGAGAAAATCTGTGCCGTATTGCCTAAATATCAGCAACCCCGAAAAATTCTTTTTATCCCTGAAATCCCTTTGACAGGTAATGGCAAAATAGATCGGAGTCAATGTCGGTTGTTGGCTGAAAAAATGATACAATAATAAAGGTATTCATCTGTTTTACAGTCGAAAATTGTATAAAAGTAATAATAATGGCAAGTAGTCTTTTAGTTCTATACGTAAGATTTTCAAGGCTTGACTTATCCGATAGTTTATAGTCTGGGGAGATACTTTTAACTTTTCTGCAATTTCTTTATGTGTAAGATGATATTTTCTATTCAGTTCATATGATTCCCGAAATTCGGCTGGTAATTTTCCTAAAGCTTTGTTGTAAAGTCGGATTAGTTCATTCTCTAAATAAGTATCCGGGTTTTCGAATTCTTGCTCGTACTTTTCAGCTATCTCTTGATGCACTTTGCGACGAACGTCATGATGGGTAATCCGGTTTAATGCTTTGTTTTTTACAATGGTAAAAAGTAAAGTTTTTAGTGTGAGCTCTGCTATTAAACTGGATCTGTTTTCCCACAACCACATCATGGTGTCTTGTACTATTTCTTCTGATTCATGTTGTGAAACATATTGAGAACAAAATGCACATAATCCACGAAAGTAATAACGATATACCTCTTCGAAAGCTTGTTCATCATTACCCTTTATTGCGGCAATTACAGATTTATTGTCAGTTATATCTAAAGGTTTAGTAGAGTTCCCCATCGTTTTAATTAAAATGTACACAAACATAATTATAATTTCTCCATTTTCAAAATGAATCATTAAATAATATTTTTTTTGTTTCTCATTTAGTATATTTGCACTCATAATTGTACTATTTACAGGTAATAGTATATAAAAGGTATAAGATTGAAGTGTAATGGATGAAATTAGATTACTGAATTATCTAAAAGGAGAACTCAGTGAAGAGGAAATATTGCAGGTAGAGGCTTGGTATGAGGCTTCTCCAGACAATAAGAAAATGCTTGAACAGTTGTATTATACAATGTTTATTGGAGAGCGTGCGGCGGTGATGGAGTCTGTTGACGTAGAAAAATCTTTGAATCGATTGAAGACTGCCATAAAAAGAAAGGAAGATGCGACTACAAAAATCCGTTCTGCCAAGTGGAAGCGTTATGTATTTCCATTAGCTGCTTTTTTCACCGGAATCGTTTTAACTGTCGGTCTTTCTTATATAACATTAAATAATAAAGTTTCGAATTATATTGTGGCGACTCCAGCCGGACAGCGTGCTCAGTTCGTATTGCCTGATGGTTCTAAGGTGTGGCTGAACTCTTCTACTCAGTTGTCTTATAGAAATTCTTTTTGGAGTAAGAAAAGGCAAGTCGCTCTTGTTGGTGAAGCGTATTTTGAGGTGGTACACAATGACGATTCCCCTTTTATTGTTAGCAGTAAGAATATACAAACACGAGTATTGGGTACTAAATTTAATGTGCGTGCCCGGGCAGAAGAAGAGAAAGTGGTTACTACTTTGTTGAAAGGGTCGGTTTGTGTTGATATACCCGGAGGGGAACAGGAAGGTCTTATTTTGAAGCCCGGACAGATGCTTAATGTTAATTCCAAAACATTACAGTCTGAACTTGTAGATTCGTCCAGAGCGCGGGATGTACTTTTGTGGATAAATGGAAAACTAACCTTTGATAAAGCCGCATTTGTGGATATTACCAGTTGTTTGGAAAAGCATTTTGATGTTAGTTTCCATTTTCAGGATGAACAATTAAAAAAGGAAGTGTTTACCTGCGAATTTCATACGGATAATGACATTAATAATATTTTGGCAGTTCTGTCTTTAACGAAGCACTTTCAATATAAGATAGAAGGTAAAGATGTTTATTTGTCAGCGGTGAAATAAATTTTTTATTTAGCCTAGCCATTGATTCCTTAATAGATCTCTTAAGATTGGTGTTATTTTCACCATCTTGAGGGATTTTTTATTTCTGAAATAAAGTAGTATTGGTTTGTTCCCAATAATGTATAAGAAGCATATGTAATGGGTTATATATTAGGAATATCAAAGCATTGAAGATGTAGAATAGCTGTTTCAATAAATGAAAATGGAATATAAACTTCTCTCTGATATTTGATTTATACAACGAGAGCATCGCATAAATGAATGGCTTATAAGTAAGTATACACTTTTATCAGGCAGAAGTCTATATTCTTATATAATAAAAGTGTACACCTTTGCATGTCAAAAGTGTACACTTTTATTTTGATTGATTATCAGATGTTTACTCTACAATAACTTCGTCTACAAAGAGATGTCCCTTTTCTGTCCGGGCACCGTGCCAATCGGGTATGCAGGAAGTTGTGTTTACTAATACTTTTACCCGGTCAGCTTTCACTTCTTTGAACTGGCAACTGTATTCTGTCAACCCGTCCTTAATATCGGCTGTAGCCAGAGGAATACTTGTTTCTCCCTGTTTTACAAATTCACCGTTTTTGCCGGTAGCAGTCCATACTGTGATTTTCGTCGGTGGGAAAACATATTCTCCAACCTGTATCATAACACCTATTTTTACAGAAGATATAGGGGTCGATTCTCCAAGATCGATCGTGATATCCATCGGCTCATCGAAGAATCCCAGCCAGTATCCGGTGCTATAGTTGAAATCACCGCGTAATCCGTCTGTGAGTATAGAAGCTCCGGCAAATGTATACTTTTCTGTGGGGGCAGTGGCTAAAGTAACTTTTTTGCCGGTAGCTTTATTGAATTGGAACTCTTTTTTGAAAGTTCTGATTTTGACATTTTCTCTTATGGCAGTAGCTTGCAATACGCAATTCTCTGTGATTTTGATAGGTTTATTATAGCGTGTGCTCTTTTCGGTCGGTTCTGTTCCGTCTAACGTATAATAGATCGGAGCATCCCCCATTGTACTCAATGTAACTTCCACTGTGCCATCCGAAGACGGTACATCGTATTTTGCCGCTATCTCATAAATATGTTTTCCATAATTCACACCCATCTTGTTATATATAGCCAGAATATGATCAAGATTTCCGAGGAAACGTTCCCAATTCTTGTTTTCCGGTTGGGTCCATTGCACTTCACTTAATGCCGCCAAACGAGGTAACAGCATGTATTCAAGATGCTCATTGCTTAATATGTATTCCGTCCACAGATTGCCTTGCGCACCGATAATGTATTTACGTTCTTCTTCATTCAGTGAAGCCGGAACAGGTTCCAATGAGTATACTTTCTCCACAGGATTGTATCCACCGATAGCCAAAGGTTCATCCTGTGTGTTCATTGTGGGGTAATAATCCAGATATACATAATTATTAGGTGTCATGATTACCGGGTGTTTCAAGCGTGCCGCTTCAATTCCACCGTCCATTCCACGCCATGACATTACTGTTGCATTAGGGGCCAGTTCTCCTTCCAGAATTTCATCCCAGCCGATTATTTTACGTCCGTGATCGTTTAAGAATTTCTCTACGCGGGCCGTAACATAACTTTGCAGGAAGAATTCCGCTTTATGTTTGTCATTCGCTTTCAATCCTTCGGCTTTAATACGTGCCTGGCATTTCGGGCATTTTTCCCAACGGACTTTCGGGCATTCGTCACCACCTATGTGGATGTATTCCGAGGGGAATAATTCCATTACTTCTGTCAATACATCTTCTATGAAAGTAAAGGTTTTCTCTTTTCCCGGACACAATACGTCGTCACGTACTCCCCATTGACCGGATACTTCATATGGTCCACCCGTACATCCCAAATCGGGATAGGCTGCCAATGCTGCCATCATATGTCCCGGGAGATCGACTTCCGGAATGATATTGATGCAACGTTCTTCTGCATACTTTACCACTTCTTTTATATCTTCCTGAGTATAAAACCCGCCGTAAGGAGTCGTGTCATAATTATCCCACTCTTTGCGTATCATGGTTTTGTTACGGATACTTCCAATTTCTGTCAGTCGGGGATATTTTTTTATTTCAATACGCCACCCTTGGTCGTCTGTCAGATGCCAATGTAATGTATTCTGTTTGTGGAGAGCCATAAGGTCGAGTATCTTTTTCATTTCCTCTTTGGGGAAGAAATGGCGGGCTACGTCAATGTGCAAGCCTCTATATCCGAATCGTGGAGCATCTTTTATCTCCATACAAGGTAATGTCCACTGAGCATCCGATGTTGGCTGATCTCCATAAATAGCTGTTGGTAACAGTTGCTTTAATGTCTGTATAGCATAAAAAATACCACTACGGTCGGAGGCCTGTATTATAACAGCATCAGGTTGAATACTTAGTTCATACCCTTCCGGGACTATGTCTTTGTTGGCTTTAAAAACAATGTTCTTTTTAGGGAGGGCTTCTGTTCCTTCCAAAGGTTGGGATGTCGTTTGAAATCCGGATATTGCATTCAAATTCTGAGCGAATGAGTCAATAATGGAAAGACTGTTTTTGTCCAATTCCGGAGATACGTAAAAAACGGTAGACTGATTGAAAGCAAAATGTCCCGCGTTCGTTTTTAATTCATTCGGTTGAGGGATGAGGGAGCATTGATCTTTGTTTCCTTTTTCCTGACAAGAAGTCATACTTAACAGGAGTGTGCATAGAGATACGGATAGTACTCTGTGAAAGTGCTTCGATAAACTCATAAGTAGTAATTTAATGGGTTATTGATAATTCCTTTATTATATAATACAATTGTAAAGCGAGTAGTACTAACCTAAAAGTGATTATTTTATAGACAGTTCTTAAAATAGTTGATTTCTAATATTTTGTGTTTTGAAAATTAGGATGATTGAACTGATTTTGTATATATTTGCCTGTCTCAAAATAGATTTATTCTTTACTTTTAATTTGAATACCATGCAGAAATTTTTATTTGTTGTTGCACTAACATTACTCTATTTGACCAATTGCGAAGTAATACGAGCTGCCGGTGATGCAGGACCAACGCGTACACGGTATACGTTTGAAAAAGGATGGAAATTTATTCGTTCAGATCATACGGATTTCAGTCAACTGGATTATGATGACAGCCGTTGGCAGTCGGTAACGGTACCTCACGATTGGGCTGTTTATGGTCCTTTCAGTATTCAGAATGACCGGCAAAAGGTGGCTATAACACAAGACGGGCAGAAAGAGGCCATGGAGCATGCCGGACGTACGGGCGGATTGCCATTCGTAGGTGTGGGTTGGTATCGGTTGGACTTTGAAGTTCCTGCATTCGATAGAAGCAAAAAGGCGACTCTGGTATTTGATGGGGCTATGAGCCATGCCAGAGTTTATATCAACGGGAAAGAAGCCGGCTATTGGCCATATGGTTATAATACTTTTTATTTGGATGTGACACCGTATTTGAATGCCGGTGGAAAAAATATAATGGCTGTACGTCTGGAGAATGATGTGGAATCTTCCCGTTGGTATCCGGGTGCAGGACTGTATAGAAATGTACATTTGATTGTAAATGAAGATGTGCATATTCCCATGTGGGGGACGCAGTTGTCTACGCCGGTAGTGAAAAATGATTTTGCACGGGTACGTCTGAATACATCGTTGGTGATGCCGGAAGGAAAATCATCTTCGTCTTATCGTATTGTCACTGAAATAAAAAATGCGGTTGGAAGTGTCGTTTGTAAGGGGGAGAAGCAACTTACTGACTTTGACGGTCAAACGTTCTCTCAGGAATTTGTAGTAGAAAAGCCGGAACTTTGGACTCCGGATGCCCCTTATTTATATACGGCAGAATCGAAAGTTTATGAAGGCAATGTAGTGAAGGATGAATCGGTCACTCCGTTCGGTATTCGTTCTATAGAGATTATTCCGAATAAAGGATTCTTTCTGAATGGAAAAAAAACAGTGTTTAAAGGTGTTTGTAATCATCACGATTTGGGGCCTTTGGGGGCTGCCGTGAATGATGCGGCGATTCGTCGTCAGATACGCATATTGAAAGATATGGGATGTAATGCAATCCGTACTTCTCATAATATGCCTGCACCCGAGCTTGTGAGGGCTTGTGACGAGATGGGAATGATGCTTATGGTGGAGACTTTCGATGAGTGGAAGGCAGCCAAGTGTGAGAATGGCTATAATAAAGTGTTTGATGAATGGGTAGAGAAGGATTTGGTAAATGTATTACGGCATTATCGTAATAATCCGAGTGTGGTGATGTGGTGTATCGGTAATGAAGTTCCGGATCAGTGGAACGGAGATCAGGGGCCGAAACTATCACGCTATTTGCAGGATATCTGTCATCGGGAAGATCCTACTCGTCCGGTAACACAGGGGATGGATGCACCGGATGCTGTAATAAATAATAATATGGCTGCTGTAATGGATGTTGCCGGTTTCAATTACCGTCCTCATAAATATCCGGAAGCTTATAAGAAGCTTCCCCAACAGATAATCTTGGGTAGCGAGACTGCTTCTACGGTAAGTTCACGGGGGGTATATAAGTTTCCGGTAGTGCGTGCATGGATGAAAAAGTATGATGACCATCAGGCTTCCTCTTATGATGTGGAACATTGTGGCTGGTCTAATTTACCCGAAGACGACTTTATCCAGCATGAGGATTTGCCATATTGTATCGGTGAATTTGTGTGGACCGGTTTTGATTATTTGGGAGAACCTACTCCTTATTATACGGACTGGCCAAGTCATTCTTCTTTGTTCGGGATTATCGACTTGGCGGGATTGCCAAAAGACCGTTATTATCTGTATCGCAGCCACTGGAATAAGGAAAAGGAGACATTGCATATTTTACCTCACTGGAACTGGAAAGGCCGTGAAGGAGAGGTAACTCCGATTTTCGTGTATACGAATTATCCTTCCGCAGAGTTATTTATAAATGGAAAAAGTCAGGGAAAGCGTACTAAAGACTTATCTGTAACGGTTCACAACAGTGCCGATTCTGTTTCTATGATGAATTTGAAACGCCAGCAGCGTTATCGTTTGATGTGGATGGATACTAAATATGAACCGGGTACTGTGAAAGTTATTGCCTATGATAAAAATGGAATGGCTGTTGCAGAGAAAGAAATACATACGGCCGGTGCACCACATCATATAGAACTTGTTCCGGATAGAACTCTCTTGCAAGCCGATGGGAAAGATCTTTGTTTTGTAACGGTGAGAGTGGTGGATAAGGAAGGAAATCTTTGTCCGGATGCAACTGATGAAATCAGTTTTAAAGTGAAAGGCGCAGGTGTTTATTGTGCGGGAGCCAATGGAAATCCGGCGTCGTTGGAATCTTTCCAGTTACCGAAAATGAAGGTTTTCAGCGGTATGATGACGGCCATTGTCCAAACGACGGATAAACCGGGAGATATTGTTCTGGAAGCTATCGGGCGTGGATTAAAGAAGGCTGTTCTAAACCTTCAAAGTGAAAGTAAATAAGAATAAAAGCCCGTTTGAAAGTACATTGAACGGGCTTTGTTTTTTTGTTCACTCAATATCATAGATAAAAATTAGATCACAATTTTTATACATTGCTGTTTTTTTTCATTGTCGGTAATTAGGTATACGAAAAAAAGCCCTTTACCGACTTTCTCTTTTAAGGTTATGTTTTTTTGTATATGAACTTTTTCTTTATAAAAAATAACACCTGTTGTGTTGATCAGTGTGACTGTTCCTGTAAAATCCTGTCCGGAATGATTGGTGATAGTGATATACGAGTTATTGTTACTAACAGAGAAAGGAACTTGACGTTCCTTTTCTATTGTATGTATATCAGTTATTGATCCTCCCGAAAATGTATATGCATAGTATAATCCTCCAGCAGCTCGTTGTGTCATTTTTAGGGTGACTGTTATTTGGCTTTTTCCTATTGTCAGTTCTTTTGCTATTGGATAGAGAACTTCAAATATTTCATTGGGCTTATTTTGCAATAATTCTTGCTTGCCTATTTCTTGGTTATCTATGAGGATAGTGAATTTTCTTTCGTTAGCTTCTCCACCCCAATAGGTTAGTTGTAAAATATTGGCTTTATCTGCCGAGCATTTCATATCGAATGATATGCTTGCATTTGTTTGGTTGGCATCCACCCAAGGGTGTCCCATGTTAATACCAGTTCTTTTATTACCGGTGAAACTAAAGTTGTGTTCAATCAGGTAGGGTTCTTTAGGTAACAAATAATCATGTATGATTACTGTCTTTTCAGCCATGTATTTCTTTTTAAATATTTTGGCGTGATAAATAGGACCTGCTGTGTTATTGGAATTGATAGCTCGTAATTTTACAACCACTTTGTTTTTTCCTTTTGTCAAGTGAAATGGTACAGGATAAGCAATACGGAAGAACTCATTAGGTTTGATTCTGGCTGTTAAACTTTCAGATGCAATTATTTCACCGTCTATTAAAATGTCAAATTGATTGGTTTTACCGCCATCATTTCCCCAATACATAAGCGACAGATCGACGGGGATATCAGGGTCTACTGTCATCTCAAAAGAAAAATAACCTCCTTTACTTGAACACCATTTTCCACCGGAAATGCCTGTTCCTTTGTTCACATTTTCTCCTTTAAAATTGTGATCTATTTCCGGTTGTTGTTCATTGGCTCGGAAATAATCCACCATCAAACGCTCCAATTCCATTTCTTCTTCCTGTTGTTTTTTGTATTCCTCACGTTTTTTTTCCCATTCTTCAGGAGTGAAATAGTCGAAATACACTGTATAACGAGTATTATGCATTTTATAGAAAGGTAGGAAATTAACCTCTTTATTTGATTCATCTTTGCCCCAGAAATTACCGGGGGTGGTACCTGGAGTCATCCAGTCAGAAATGTTTTTATTCTCATGGCGAATAAAGACGGGGGGAGTTTGGGTAATATCTGTTTTGCCTGCCAATACAATAGGACCATTGAGAAATGCGGTTTTATATTTGTCTCCTAATAGCTGTTCTTTAGTGAGGGTCTTGGGAAGATTAATTTCTATTTTATCATTTGTTTTCCATTCTCGGGTGATAGACACATATGAACCGGGGGTACTGTTGAATACTTGTTCTGTTCCGTTTATTTTTATGCTATATCCGGATTGCACCCAGTTGGGAAAGCGTACATGAAAAGTCAGTGTCTGGGGTACTGTTTCTGTAATGGTAATGGTTGTGTTGTCAGTATCCGGAAAATTGTTTGTTTGTTTCAGTTTCATGTTTTTCTCACTCCAGTCCAATTCGGAAGGAATGTATAGGTTGATATACAGCTCATTTTCATTGTGTGAGTATATCTGTTCAGCGTATTTTACGTGATTTTCAAATCCTGTACCTACACAGCACCAAAAGTTGTTTTCAGCGTTACAGTAGTTCTTTTGTGAATTGGCTGCCAACGGAACACAATAGCAAACCATTCCTGTTTCGGGATTTTGTGAAGCAAGAATATGATTATATAATGCACGTTCGTAGAAATCCATCAGTTCTGCGGAAGGGTTCCATGCAAAAAGATGGCGTGTGAGCTTGAGCATGTTGTAGGTATTGCAGGTTTCGGTTGTCTTATTCGATAATTCTCCCGATAATTTCCCCGGTTCTACAAAATGTTCGTAATTACTATTACCTCCAATACAATAGGAATGCTCGTGGGTAACCGTGTGCCAAAAGTAACTGGATATGGTATGATGGTCTTGGTTGCCGGTAAGTTCATAAGAACGTGAAGTGCCGATTACTTTGGGGATTTGCGTATTGGCATGCAGTCCGGCTAATTCATTTTTTCTTTTCGATAGTGGATCTAATACTTTTTTGTGATAAAATTTATTGGCTATTTCCAAATGTCTGGTATCTCCTGTAATGGCATATACATTATATAAGGCATCGTTCATACCACCGTGTTCACAAGTAAGGATATTTTGCCACTGCTCTTCAGTCAGATCTTTGAATTTGTCGCATGCCCAGTCGGTAAGTGCAATAACAATGGTTTTGGCTGTTTCATTTTCACCAAAAATGTAGGCATCTATTAATCCTGACCATAGTTTATGAAGATTATACCATGGTACCCATACGTTATTCAGATTAAAATTGCGTCCATCAATAATTCCTTTGGATACGTCATCCCACAGTTTGTCTTCGTTGGGGATGGCACCCACATAACCGGTCCCACGCTTGTCTTGGCATCTTTTCAGTTCGGAAATGCAATAATCAAGACGTATTTTAATGTCTTCTTCTCCTGTGGTTGCATATAACATGGACAGGGCAGATATATAATGTCCGAATGAAAAACCGCTTTGATCGGTATTTTCCCAACCGCCATAAATGGTTCCCTTAGTGGGTAGTCCGGCGTTTGCATGGAAACGATGTAAGAAACGATCGGGTTTAAGGGTTTCCATCAACCATTTTCTGTCAGCGTTCATTGCTGTTTTAAACGGACTGTCTAACAAACGGATTTGTTTTAGGTGGAAAGAATAGGCTTTGATTTCTATCTTCGGTTTGACCGCCATTTTGGTATCGTCTTTCATAGGGACGTAATTTTGGGAGTGTGCCTTTTGTGGGTAGGGAATAAATATTCCTATAAGTACGATTAATAGCACTTTTACTTGTTTTCTTGTTTTCATGGTTTTACTGTACGAATTTTGTTCTTATTCTGGTTTTGCCGGTGCAAATATAGTGGTGGAACTGGGGAGGGAAATGCAGTATTGTTCATAAGATAGTCAAGGATGTTTTTTATGACTGATGTTATTTGCTTTTTGATAGTCTTTTTTCTATATTGACGGTTTTATCCGAACGGAATTTTGAGAGTGATTTTAGAGATGAAAAGCAAATGAAATACTTTTTAATAAAAAAGTGACGTGTGCCGGTTAGTATTTTATCGGCTTCGGTTGTATTATATATAAATGTATTAAAATCGTTAACCGATAAAACACTTATTAATGAATAGAAAAGCCTTTTACCCTGTTTCATGGGTTCCTACTGTTTATTTTGCGATGGGGCTGCCTTTTGTTGTATTGAATATGGTTTCCGTCCTGATGTTTAAAGGACTTGATATTTCCGATGCACAAATTGCTCTTTGGACTTCGTTGATTATGTTGCCTTGGACCCTGAAATTTCTTTGGAGTCCGTTTTTGGAAATGTTTAAAACTAAAAAGTTCTTCGTTGTCTTCACGCAGATTGCTTCAGGAGTCGGTTTCGGGCTTGTTGCTTTGTCATTACAGCTTCCTCATTTCTTTGCCTGCTCCATTGCGTTATTGGCGGTGATCGCTTTTAGCGGAGCTACTCATGACATTGCAACGGATGGGGTTTATATGACAGAACTGAGTAAGTCCGATCAGGCTAAGTACATCGGTTGGCAAGGTGCTTTTTACAATATAGCCAAGATTGTGGCTTCCGGTGGATTGGTATATCTGGCAGGATGGCTGGTTAAACGGTTTGGAGGAGTTGAAGGAGCTTCCGGTGAAGTGGTGTATGAAGCGAATGTTCATGCCTGGATGATCGTAATGTTTGTGATGGCGATCGTAATGATATCATTGGGGCTTTATCACACACGAATGCTCCCTTCCGGCGGTGCTGCAACTTCCGAGGCTACTTCGTTTAAGGAAACATTCGACAAACTGGTGGAAGTCATTCTTGATTTCTTCAAGAAAAAACATATTTGGTATTATATCGCCTTTATTATTCTTTATCGTTTTGCCGAAGGCTTTGTGATGAAGATCGTGCCGTTGTTTCTGAAAGCGGGTAGAGAGATTGGCGGATTAGGATTGAGTGAACAGGAGATCGGTATCTATTATGGCACTTATGGCGCAGCAGCTTTTGTGTTGGGTTCTTTATTGGCCGGTTATTATATTTCGCATCGGGGATTGAAAAAAACGTTGTTTTCTCTTTGCTGTACTTTCAATCTACCTTTTATTGCTTATACATTATTGGCTATTTACCAACCTACAAGCGGTATGTTGATAGGCGGTGCCATTGTCCTCGAATATTTCGGATATGGATTCGGTTTTGTAGGACTTACGCTGTTTATGATGCAGCAGGTGGCTCCCGGAAAACATCAAATGGCGCATTATGCCTTTGCTTCCGGCATCATGAATTTGGGAGTAATGCTTCCGGGAATGGTCAGTGGATTTGTCAGCGATTGGCTGGGATATCGCGACTTCTTCATCTTTATTTTGTTTGCCACTATTCCGGCTTTCCTGATTACTTATTTTGTGCCGTTTACTTATCCGGATACTAAAAAATAAACATTAATATATTAATATAAAAAGATTATGAACGAGAGATTTAATATGCCATGGGAAGAACGCCCTGCCGGTTGTACGGATGTGATGTGGCGTTATTCAAAGAACCCCGTTATCGGACGTTATCATATTCCTTCATCAAATAGTATTTTTAATAGTGCAGTTGTACCGTTTGGAGATGGTTTTGCCGGAGTATTTCGTTGCGATAACAAAGCGGTACAGATGAATATTTTTGCCGGTTTCAGCAAGGACGGTATCCATTGGGATATCAATCACGAACCTATCCGGTTCAAGGCAGGCAATACAGAGATGATCGAGTCGGAATATAAATACGATCCGCGTGTCACATGGATTGAAGACCGTTACTGGATTACTTGGTGTAACGGTTATCATGGACCGACAATCGGTATTGCCTATACGTTTGATTTTAAAGAGTTCTTCCAGTGTGAGAATGCCTTTTTACCGTTCAACCGTAACGGTGTGCTTTTCCCACAGAAAATAAATGGTAAATACGCGATGCTGAGTCGTCCGAGTGATAATGGACATACACCGTTCGGTGATATCTATATCAGTTATAGCCCGGATATGAAGTATTGGGGAGAACATCGTAGTGTTATGAAAGTAACTCCGTTCCCGGAAAGTGCATGGCAATGTACGAAAATAGGTGCAGGGTCGGTTCCTTTCCTCACGGAAGAAGGATGGCTGATGTTCTATCATGGAGTAATAACTACTTGCAACGGTTTCCGTTATTCTATGGGTGCTGCCATTTTAGACAGGGATAATCCGGACAAAGTATTATATCGTACGCGTGAATATCTGCTTGCACCGGCTGCTCCTTATGAATTGCAGGGAGACGTTCCTAATGTCGTGTTCCCATGTGCCGCTTTGCAGGATGGCGAAAGAGTGGCGGTATATTATGGCGCAGCAGATACTGTAGTCGGAATGGCTTTCGGTTATATTGCTGATATTATAGAATTTATCAAGAAAACAAATATTGTTTAATCATTCGGATTCAACGACCTATAATTTAGAATAAGAGAGAAATAGATAGAGAGAGTTTTTATTTGGTTAGACGATTTTATAATTTATGGTGAAAGGTATAGAGAAGATAAAGAGAGAGTTTTTTACCGTAAATTATAAATCGTCTAATCGTAATTCTGATTTATGAAGCGACTTTTATTAACTTACACATTAGCTCTCTTTCTGCTTCCGGTAAAAGCCGGAAGCGGAGAGAAGCTTTCTCCTGCCGATTATGTCAATCCTTTTATAGGTACTACCAACTTTGGTACTACAAATCCCGGAGCGGTTTGTCCCAATGGTATGATGTCTGTCGTACCTTTCAACGTGATGGGGTCGGCCGATAATAAATATGATAAAGATGCCCGTTGGTGGTCTACTCCTTATGAGTATCATAACTGCTTTTTTACCGGTTATTCTCATGTAAATTTGAGTGGGGTAGGGTGTCCGGAATTGGGCTCTCTTTTATTGATGCCTACTACGGGAGAATTGAATGTCGATTATAAGGAATATGGAAGCCGTTACAAAGATGAGCAGGCATCACCGGGGTATTATACCAACTATCTGACTAAATATGATGTGAAAACCGAGGTGACCGCCACTCCCCGTACAGGTGTCACTCGTTTTACATTTCCTAAGGGTAAAAGCCACATCCTGTTGAATTTGGGTGAAGGACTCACCAATGAATCCGGTGCTATGCTTCGTCGGGTAAATGCACAGGAGATAGAGGGAGTGAAGTTATTGGGTACTTTTTGCTATAATCCGCAAGCTGTATTCCCTATTTACTTTGTGATGCGCGTCAACAAGGTCCCACAGCAAACCGGGTATTGGAAGAAGCAACGGCCTATGACCGGTGTGGAGGCGGAGTGGGATCCAGATAACGGTAAGTATAAGCTTTATACCAAATATGGAAAAGAAATAGCCGGAGATGATATCGGAGCGTTTTTTTCATTCGATACCGCAGAGGGCGAACAGATCGAAGTGGAATTGGGTGTCTCTTTTGTGAGTATAGAAAATGCCCGTCTCAATCTGAATAAAGAACAGGAAGGCAAGAATTTTGAACAGGTACATGCCGAAGCGCGTGAACGTTGGAACGACGATCTGTCTCGTATTCTTGTTGAGGGAGGGACGCAAGAGCAGAAGACCGTTTTCTATACGGCCATGTATCATCTGCTGATTCATCCCAATGTATTGCAGGATGTAAACGGAGAGTATCCGGCAATGGAGAGTGATAAGATATTGACGACCCAAGGTAACCGTTATACGGTCTTCTCGCTGTGGGATACTTATCGTAATGTACATCAATTACTGACATTGGTATATCCGGAGCGCCAGATAGAGATGGTACGTACGATGCTCGATATGTATCGTGAACACGGATGGTTGCCCAAGTGGGAATTGTATGGCCGGGAGACGCTGACTATGGAGGGCGATCCCAGTATTCCCGTTATAGTGGATACCTGGATGAAGGGATTGCGGGATTTTGATATTAATCTTGCTTATGAAGCGATGTATAAATCGGCAACGCTTCCCGGTGCGGAAAATTTAATGCGTCCGGATAATGATGATTATATGTCTAAAGGTTATGTACCTTTACGCGAACAATATGACAACTCGGTATCTCATGCGTTGGAGTATTACATTGCCGATTTCGCCCTTTCCCGCTTAGCCGATGCTTTAGGGAAGAAAGAAGATGCCAAGTTGTTCTATAATCGCTCGTTGGGATATAAACACTATTATAGCAAAGAGTTCGGCACATTCCGGCCGATACTTCCCGATGGTACTTTCTATTCTCCTTTCAGCCCGAAACAGGGTGAGAACTTCGAACCCAGTCCCGGTTTCCACGAAGGAAACGCATGGAATTACACATACTATGTACCTCATGATGTATATGGATTAGCCCGCTTAATGGGAGGCAAGAAATCTTTTGTCAATAAATTACAGATGATATTTGACGAAGGGCTTTATGATCCGGCGAACGAACCCGATATCGCTTATCCTTACCTGTTTTCTTATTTTAAGGGAGAGGAATGGCGTACTCAAAAAGAAACGCAACGTTTGTTGGCTAAATATTTCACTACGCAGCCGGACGGTATTCCCGGTAATGATGATACAGGAACAATGTCTACTTGGGCTATTTTTAATATGATGGGATTCTATCCGGATTGTCCGGGATTGCCGGAGTATACGTTGACAACTCCCGTCTTTGATAAAGTAATAATTCGTCTTGATCCTAAATGGTACAAGGAAAAAGAACTCGTGATTGAGTCTACCCGTCAGAAACCTGACGCCTTGTATATTGATAATGTAAAAATTGGTGGCAAAAAGCTCAATCGATTCCGTATCACTCATGATGAGCTGGTACATGGAGGACGATTGGAGTTTTCTATTAGGTAATAGTTTTCGCTATTAGTCTATGTGAAGGTAAAAAGAGAGGGGCTGTCCGGACATTGTTTGTTAGGACAGCCTCATTTTTATTTAGTAGTTTTGTTCACTTGATTGTATTATAGATAAGCGGAGCCCGTTTCAACTGCGCCCGGTATTGTCAAATCAATCTCTTATATTTAATATTATGAGAAAAGGAATTATTTCGTGTTTGTTGTTTATTAGTTTCTGGTTGGCCGGATGCCAGCAGAGAAAAGAGGTCGAGGTGCAGATTATACCTCAGCCCCAGTCATCAGAACTTTCTTCCGGAACATACGGATTGCCCCGGCAAGCTGTATTTAGCACTAATTTGCCGGAAGAAGATAAGAAAGAATTTACCGAATATCTTCAGGCATCTCCGTTTGCATTACAGCCGGAAGCAGAGGGTACCCAGAAGAGTGTGGTTAGCTTTACGATAATAGCTCCCGTTTCCGATCAGGAATCGATGGAGAGCTATCAATTATCTATCACCGGAAAAGGAATTTCTGTTGTTGCTCCATCGGCTGCCGGATTATTTTATGGCTTTCAGAGCCTGTTGCAGTTAGCGGAACAAGAGGCTGACGGAACGTTTTCTTTCCCTTTGATCGAGATAAAAGATTCCCCTCGTTTTTCATACAGAGGTTTACATCTGGATGTTTCGCGTCATTTCCGTACCAAAGAATTTCTCAAGAAACAACTCGATGCCATGGCACGCTATAAGCTGAATCGCTTTCATTGGCATCTGACAGACGGTGCGGGTTGGCGATTGGAAATCAAACGTTATCCGGAACTGACGGAGCAGGCAGCCTATCGCCCTTATCCCAATTGGAAAGCCTGGTGGAAAGGCGGGCGCAAGTATTGTACGAAGGATGCCCCCGGTGCAGACGGTGGATATTATACTCAGGAAGATGCACGGGAAATTGTGGAGTATGCCCGGCAACGTCATATCACGGTTATTCCGGAAATAGAGATGCCGGGGCATTCGGAAGAAGTGCTGGCTGTGTTTCCTCATTTGTCTTGCTCCGGAAAACCGTATGTTAATTCTGAAGTTTGTATCGGCAATGAAGATACCTTTACTTTTCTGCAGAATGTATTGTTGGAAGTGATGGAGATATTTCCTTCGGAATATATTCATATCGGCGGAGATGAAGCCAATATGGATAGTTGGAGGAAGTGTCCTTTGTGTCAGAAGAGGATGAAGCAGGAAGGACTGGCGGATGTGAAGGAGTTGCAGAGCTATCTCATTCATCGGATGGAGAAATTTTTGAATGAGCACGGCCGGCAGTTGTTGGGATGGGATGAAATACTTGAAGGCGGCTTGGCACCGCGTGCCACTGTGATGTCATGGCGTGGTGAAGAAGGCGGAATTAAAGCAGCCAAAGCAGGGCATGACGTGATCATGACACCGGGCGGATTTTGTTATCTGGATTCTTACCAGGATGCTCCGACGACTCAGCCCGAAGCGATCGGCGGATACTTGACTTTGGAGAAAGTATATTCTTATGATCCGATTCCGGAAGTTTTGACGAAAGAGGGAGCAGATTATATACAAGGTGTGCAGGCAAATGTTTGGGCAGAGTATATAACAACTGCCGAGCATATGGAGTATATGGTTTATCCTCGTCTGCTGGCTCTGGCAGAAGTGGCCTGGACACAACCGGATAAGAAAAACTGGGAACATTTCCATCGTTGCGCATTGAAAGAGGTAAAATGGTTGCAGGATAACGGCTATCATCCTTTCGATTTGAGTAAGGAGGTGGGAGAACGTCCGGAGGCGGCTATTCCTGTTGAACATTTAGGATTAATGAAAACGGTAAAATATACCAGCCCTTATGCGCCGCAGTATACGGCCGGAGGAGATTCTGCTTTGGTCGACGGGCTTCGTGGCGGATGGACGTACGGTGATAAACGCTGGCAGGGTTTCCTCAATACGGATATGGATATTACGGTCGATTTGGGTGAGATGAAAGAAATCTCTTCCATTGCTGCCGAATTTATGCAATTGTCCGGTCCTTATGTATGGCTTCCACGTGAAGTGATTATTTCTATTTCGGAAGACGGAAATACATTTACCGAACAGGCTCGCCTTCATACCGATGTGCCGACTACGGAAGACCGGTTGGTATTCCGGACCTACGAATGGGACGGTAAAGCTTCGGCCCGCTATGTCCGTTATCAAGCTTTATCTAATGGAATAGAAGGTGGCTGGCTTTTCACGGATGAGATCGTAATAAAATAGATATGAATCCATTCTGATGTTGTAAAAAAGAAAAGAGACACAATAACCGTAAATTGTGTCTCTTTTGATTTAATATGCCATGAGGGCTTACTTGTTGCTGTAAGCTGTCAGCATCCAAACCATTTTCTCTTGTTCTTTCAGATAATCGCTCATCAATGCTACTGTTACTTCATCGCCGGCCTGTGATGCAATGGAGAGAAGTTTGCGCTCTTCACCGATCAGGTGGCTGTATGTTTCGAGGATATTTTCCAGAGCTTTCTCACCGTTACTTACGCGGTCTACTTCATTGATGTTAGCCATTTTCAGATAATCGCTGAATTTGTTGGCCGGAGTGCCGCCCAGCATCAGGATACGTTCTGCTATTTCGTCTACTTTCTCGGCTGCGTCGTTATACAAATCTTCAAATTTGCTGTGCAGTACGAAGAAGTCATGTCCCTTAATGTTCCAGTGGAAACCACGCAGGTTGGTGTAATATATCTGGAAATCTGCCAGTAATTGTTGCAAAGATGCTACTACGTTGTTCACTCCCGATTCGTTCAGTTTGATATAATCTAATGTTTTCATAACTTTTTTTATTTTAATTGGTTTATACTATTTTTCTTTTTCGTATTGCAAAGATAGGGGGAAAATGTATGCGTGTCAAACTGATAATTTCTATCTTTGCATAGACAGAATCTATAACCCGTAAAACTTTGATAGATGACGATACAACAATTGGAGTATATACTTGCCGTAGATCAGTTCAGGCATTTTGCCCGTGCTGCGGAATATTGCCGGGTAACTCAACCTACTTTGAGCGCAATGATTCAGAAACTGGAAGAAGAACTTGGAGTGAAGCTATTCGACCGTACCATGCAACCGGTGTGTCCTACACGGATAGGAGAGAAGGTGATTGCGCAGGCACGTACCATATTGACACAGGCTTCGCAGGTGAAGGATATTATCAATGAGGAGCAGGGGACGCTTACCGGCACTTTCCATCTGGGGGTGTTGCCAACCATCGCACCTTATCTGTTGCCACGTTTTTTCCCGCAGATGATGGAGAAATATCCCGGGCTGGATATCCGTGTGACAGAAATGAAGACACAGGATATCCGCCAGGCTTTACATACAGGAGATATCGATGCTGCTATTCTGGCAAGTGTGTTAGAGGATACGGCTTTGTCCGAGGAGATCCTTTTTTATGAACAGTTTTATGGATATGTTTCCCGAAAGGAACCTTTGTTCGGGCGAGAGGTAGTCCGTACTTCCGACATTACCGGTGAGAGGTTATGGTTGCTTGATGAAGGACATTGTTTTCGCGACCAGTTAGTTCGTTTTTGCCAGATGGAAGCCGTGAAGCTCCATCAGATGGCTTATCGTTTGGGAAGTATGGAGACATTTATGCGGATGGTGGAAAGCGGGAAAGGAATTACATTTATCCCGGAGCTGGCCGTGTATCAGCTTTCCGAATCGCAGAAAGAGTTGGTGCGTCCGTTTGCTATTCCTCGTCCCACCCGGCCTATTGTGCTGACAACCAATAAGGATTTTATACGTGTCAGCCTGCTTGCTGTGCTTAAGGAAGAGATACGGACTGCTGTACCTAAGGAGATGCTTACTTTGCAGGCTGTACAATGCTTGGTTTAGTGAAGACCGGTCGGTGGGTGCCTCTGTCAATCCGGCACGTAGTATTGGTCCGGCTTTGTTTGAGGGTGGTGTTGCATTGTCTCAGTTGTGGCTGTTTATCGTGGCTCCGTTTGTCGGTGCTGCATTAAGTGTCGGAATCTGGAAAATACTTTCTTCTGATAAGTAATAAATGCCTGTTTGATTTGTGAGGAGAAGGCAGAAAGGTTCTTTTTCATAGACTTCGAACCTGTGCTTATAAAAAGGCGGCTGTTCCCTGTTTTGGGAAACAGCCGCTTCATCATTTTATTATATCAGAATTAATAGTTCGTTCCAGTCGTGTAACTCATCGGTTTGAGTTGATTAGCAGTAGGTATTTGGCTGCTTTTCGATTGTTTTTCAAGGTCTATTTTCTTGTATATCACATTATCATAAATCGTATTTACACGTATCTTCAAGCCTTTGGCGGTTTTCATCTCCTCCGCTATTTTATCCAGTTTAAAGGATACGATGCCGTCACCTATTCTTCCTTCGTCGTCGTCATATGCATTGTGGCGGAATTCGAGGTTGATGTACCCCTCCTCATCTATGAGATCTTTGTCCGTATCATATACCAGGTTCAGCATATGCTTTTTGTTGGGATTGCTTGTTCCGCGATATTGGAACTCCATTGTCAGATAGCCTTGTGCAATCCAATGGTAAGTCATATTGATACGGTTGTCTCCGATGCTGTCGGCTGTTTCGGCTGTCAGCGGGATAATGTCTTTGGTCAGGATGGAATCCATTCTCACTACTTGAATATTATAATCATATCCGGGGACTTGTTCTTCAAACTGATGGAACCATACGAACACCCGTTTTCCGTCTACAATCGGATAATTACGGATAGCGGAGTCATCGCCCGGATACATCTTTCTGCCACTGTCCAGACCGAAATAATAATCATCCGTGTCATCAATTTGTCTGAGAGTGGCAATTGTGAAATCGGAATAAACGGCATCATCGTCGTCCAGACAAGACTGGAGGAAGGGAACGAGAGCCAAGATCACGGTTACTGCAAATAAATTCAATTTCTTCATAAGTTCGTTTTGGTTTTGGAATATTACACTTAAATTGTAAAGGCTTTCATTTGCCCGGTGCGCCTCCCTGTGGGGGAAGCATCCGTATGGAAAATACAGGAAAGAAAAGAATATTGCACGGAATATTGTTAAAGAAACAAAAGTGGGAAAAGTGTTGTTCTCTATATGCAGTATTTCTATCTTTGCTGCATTTATAAGATAAACACGTGTTTAAGAGAATGGAAGAACAAGAGCTGACAGAGCTATGCAGGCAAGGCGACAACCGTGCCCGCAAGGAACTTTATGAGCAGTATGCCGGACGGATGCTCGGTATCTGTCTCCGATATGCCGGAGACAGAGAGACCGCCCAGGATCTGCTGCACGACGGCTTCCTGAAGATTTTCGGTTCGTTCGATAAATTCACCTGGCGTGGTGAAGGTTCTCTTAGGGCATGGATGGAACGTGTGATGGTGAATGTGGCACTGCAATATCTGCGAAAAAATGATGTGATGAGCCAGTCGATGGCACTGGAAGATGCTCCCGAAACATACGAAGAACCGGATGCTTCGGAGGTGGAGGCCATACCACAGCAGGTCTTGATGCATTTTGTAGAAGAGTTGCCTGCCGGTTATCGTACCGTATTCAACTTATACACGTTTGAAGATAAGTCGCATAAAGAGATTGCCCAATTGCTGGGTATCAACGAAAAGTCCTCGGCTTCGCAATTGTTTCGTGCCAAAACCGTGCTGGCCAGGAAAGTGAAAGAATGGTTAATGATGAATGACAGATGAAGGATGAGAAGATGAAAGATAGAGAGATGTGGATGGACAAGCTGAAAGAGAAGTTGGAAAACTACTCTGAGCCGATACCTCCTTTCGGTTGGGAACAACTGGAGAAGGAGCTGGTGCCGCCTGTCAAAAAAAGAATACTGTATCCTTATCGCAGATGGGGAGCAGCAGCGGCCGCAGTGTTACTGGTGGTGGCCTCTTCTTTGAGTATTTATTTTCTGAATACTCCTACGGCCGATGAAATACGTCATACGGTTGCTCCGGTATTGGCCTCCGATCCCGATCTGTTGCCACCGGCACACGATCCCGACATGCAAGTGGCAAAGGTGGAACCTGTGCAGCCACGTCCGGTAATTGCCCAAGCGAGGAAAGTGACGGAGAGGGAGGGAATCGAACCCTCGGTACCTGCCGAAACTGTTACATGTCCGGTGGAAGAAGGGGTAAACCCGATACGGGAAGCAGAAGCGAAAGAGACTCTTCCGGATGAAACGAAAGAGACTAAAGAAGAATCAGGTACAGTCGTGCGTCCTCATCAACGTTCGGGGCAAGATAAATTGCATATTCCGGCAGAGAAACCCAAAGCAAAGAAAGGGCGTTGGTCTGTGGGGGCGGCTGTCGGGAATGGTGGCGGTACCTCTTTCTCCGGTAACGGGGCAGTAGAACCTCTGCACAGTTCGTTTTCCGACCAACGGTTGAACTTGGCACCTACTGCCGGGAATGAGATTATTCAGATTCCCAATAATCAGGTGGTGGTATTTAAAGAAGGGGTGCCTTACTTAAAACGGACGGATGAAATAGTAGATATCAAACATCATCAACCGGTTTCTTTCGGGCTGTCGGTGCGTAAAGGACTTGCGAAAGGTTTCTCCGTGGAAACAGGTGTGACATATACTTTGCTTTCTTCCGATGTACAGACGGTGGTTAGTGATGCCCGGATTGATCAGAAGCTGCATTATATCGGTATTCCTGTTCGTGCCAACTGGAATTTCTTTGATAAAGATCGTTTCACATTATACGTAGCTGCCGGCGGAATGGTAGAAAAGTGCGTATATGGCAAGTTAGGAAATGACAAGCTGACGGTAAATCCGTTGCAATTCTCGGTTTCCGGTGCGGTAGGTGCGCAGTTTAATGCAACGAAGCATATCGGTGTCTATGTAGAGCCCGGAGTTGCTTATTTCTTTGACGATGGTTCCGATGTGCAGACGATTCGTAAAGATACTCCTTTCAATTTCAATCTTCAGGCGGGGATTCGCTTTACTTATTGATAAATCTGTCAAGAGCGGATTTATGTATTATTAACTCGGATAGTTGTTTTTTCAGGAGAAAGTGTGTGGCATTGCCCCATAGCAACATTTGTACCGAGACAAATAATGAAAGGCATCGTGACGTTACTTGTTATTCATCGTAACGTTGCTTGTTATTCATCGTTACATGCCGTGTTATTTTATGAAAGTATCGTGCCCGGATAGTGAAAATACCGTGTTTGGAACTTTGGTTTCCTGTATTTATAAAAAGAAAGGAGGAAGCGGCGGCCTTCTCCTTTAGGTGTAGTTTAATTGAATCTATTTCATGATTACATCCGTAAAGATACGAACTTAAAATGTGTAAGTCAAGTCTTTTTCTTCTTTTTATTTCAGTTTGTCAGTCTTTTTATCTTAGTTTACCTGTACGGTTTTAAAGTACTCTTTGAATAGCCCGGCAGCGTGTTCGGTCTGTTCCGGCGTATTCTCTTTGATTCCTTTCAGTTGATAGGTTTGTCCCATTGCTTCGTATTTATGTACGCCAAGGGTGTGATAAGGGAGTATCTCTACTTTCTGAATCATCCGGTAGTTTCCCAGTTGTCTGCCGAGTGCGCGGATGTCATCTTCAAAATCACTATATCCGGGCACTAATACATAGCGTAACCAAAACGGCCGTTCGTTTTCTTCCAACCAGGCTGCCGTACGCAATGTCTGCTCATTGCTTCGTCCGGTCAGTGTCCGGTGGTGTACCTGATTGAATTCCTTGATGTCCAGCAGTACGAGGTCTGTCAACTTCAATAATTCTTCTACATGCTCGTTCCATACTCCACCGTTGCTGTCGAGACAAATATTGATTCCCTCTTCTTTCAGCCTGCGGAACAGAGGCAATAATGCTTCCGCCTGCAAGGTAGGCTCACCTCCGGAGAATGTGATTCCTCCACGTTTTCCGAAGAAAGGTTTTTGGCTTACTGCCATACGGACAATCTCTTCCGGATTTGTGGAGGTTCCTCCCTTGGCGGCAATCGTATCCGGGTTGGCACAGTAGAGACAACGGAAGTTACAACCTTGTAGAAAAACGACGAGCCGAAGACCCGGCCCGTCGAATGTTCCCATACTTTCGTATGAATGTACGTTTATCATCTTCTTTATCGATTCAGTTTTTCACATTACATGCGTTCATGAAAACTGCGTGAGATAACTTCCAATTGATGCTCACGGCTTAGTTTGATGAAGTTTACAGCATATCCGGAAACGCGGATGGTGAGTTGCGGATATTTTTCCGGATGCTCCATGGCGTCTTCCAGCATCTCGCGGTTCAGTACATTTACGTTCAGGTGATGTGCGCCTTTGGTGAAGTATCCGTCCATCATTGTTACCAGATTCTCTATCCGGTCTTCTGCTGTGGCACCGAGTGATTTCGGGACGATCGAGAAGGTATTGCTGATACCGTCTTGTGAATCACGGTAACGCAGTTTGGCTACCGAGCTCAGAGAAGCAATCGCACCGTTTTTATCACGTCCGTGCATCGGATTGGCACCCGGAGCAAAGGCAATGCCCTTGGCACGTCCATCGGGAGTGGCACCGGTTTTCTTACCGTACATCACATTGGAGGTGATGGTCAACAATGAAAGGGTAGGACGGGCGTTCTTGTAAACCGGCAATTTCTTCAACTCCTCGCTGAAATAATACACAAGGTCTACACCCAGGTGGTCTACTTTGTCATTGTCATTACCGAAGCAGGGGAATTCACCGTCGATGTCGAAACCTTCCGTCAGTCCGATGTCATTGCGACGGGCTTTCACCGTGGCATATTTAATTGCGGACAACGAGTCGATAGCAATCGAAAGGCCGGCTACACCATAAGCTAAGTTGATGCGCGGATTAGTATCGATGAGTGCCATTTGTGCTTTCTCATAATAATACTTATCGTGCATATAGTGAATGATGTTCATGGCATCGTTGTATACACGTGCTATCTGGGTCAGTACTTTTTTATAGTTAGCCATTACTTCTTCAAACTTCAGCACCTCGCCCGTCAACACCGGAATATCTTTTACCATTACCGTACCGGTGTTTTCACAACGTCCACCGTTGATAGCCAACAGCAGTGCTTTGGCAAGATTGGCACGTGCGCCGAAGAATTGTATCTGCTTACCGATTTCCTGATAGGATACGCAGCAGGCGATACCATAGTCGTCCGACTGACGTACTTCGCGCATCAGATCGTCGTTTTCGTATTGTACGGAAGAGGTGTCGATGGAAACTTTTGCACAGAATTCTTTGAAACCTTCCGGTAGGTCGGGGCTCCACAATACAGTCATGTTAGGCTCCGGTGACGGTCCTAAGTTGTATAGGGTTTGTAAGAAACGGAAAGAAGTTTTGGTAACTTTGGTACGTCCGTCGTTGAAGCGTCCGCCGATTGATTCGGTTACCCATGTAGGGTCTCCTGCAAAAATATCGTTGTAAGATTGCATACGCAAGTGGCGTACCATACGCAGTTTGATGACAAACTGGTCGATTAGTTCCTGTGCGAATGTTTCGTCAATCTTTCCGTGAGCGAGATCGTATTCAATATAAATGTCAAGGAAAGATGATACATTACCTAAGGACATTGCGGCGCCGTCCTGCTCTTTTACAGCTGCCAGATAGGCCATGTATACCCATTGAACGGCTTCTTGGGCATTGTATGCGGGGCGGCTGAGGTCGAGTCCGTAATATTCGCCCATCACTTTCATTTCTTTCAGTGCCTTGATTTGCTCTGCTACTTCCTCGCGAAGGCGGATACGGGCTTCAGTCATCGGGCCTGTCAGGTGTTTCAAATCTTCCTGTTTCGCTTCAATCAAACGGTCGATGCCATAGAGGGCCAGGCGGCGATAGTCACCGATGATACGTCCACGGGCATAGTTGTCTGGAAGTCCTGTAAGGAATCCCAATGAACGGAACGAGCGGATCTCTTCGGTGTATACATCGAATACCCCGTCGTTGTGTGTTTTACGATAATGAGTAAAAATATCTTTTACACGGTCGTCTACTTCCACACCGTTTTCATGACATGCCTTAGCCACCACATTGATTCCACCGAACGGTTTGATGGCACGTCTCAGCAGTTCATCTGTCTGCAGGCCGACGATTAGCTCATTTTCTTTGTCGATGTATCCGGCTTTATGCGAAGTTATTGTTGATACGGTTTTGTGGTCGAGTGATCGTACACCGTTATTTGCCCTTTCTTCTTCGAGTGCTTTAAGACAGCAGTTCCACACCGCTTTTGTACGTTCGGTAGGGCCTTGCAGGAAAGAAGAATCTCCATAATAGGGAGTGATATTGTTGCTGACAAAGTCCCTCACATTGATTTCTTTGCTCCAAAGTCCGTCATTAAAGGTTTTATTCAATTCCATAATAAAATATTTAGTTAGTGGTTGGGGGTATCCATCTTCTTTAGAGCGTGCAAAGTTACAACCATTTTTCATATTATGGGTATAAATATTCTCCATTTTGTGTTTAATAGCATAAAATACCTATAAATAGGGAATGAGAATAAAAGATTATATCATTTTTTTTATGAAAACGTTTGGAGTTTTAGAATCTCTTTGTATCTTTGCACCGCTTTTAACGAAAAGCGCTTCTGATTTGAATTTAAACGAACAACAGATGAGGTTCGTGAGAAAGAGATGAAGAAGAAGTTTTGGAGAGGTGGCAGAGTGGTCGATTGCGGCGGTCTTGAAAACCGTT